>UMBI01006719.1_pt1 | contig 15914 bp, 16 predicted proteins | sample 1963911 | NCBI WGS metagenome assembly UMBI01 (sample SAMEA4835936, study PRJEB28245) | human gut metagenome | biome: gut microbiome; material: fecal sample | place: Denmark | collected 2008
GCCATTTTTAAAGACATAAAGTGTTGTTTATCAGGAGTAAATAGGGTGCTCTTGGTAGGGCTTTGAATTGTCGTGAGGCTTGAATGAAGATCCTGATATAATCTTAGGAAAAGATAATCATAATGATTAATGTTTTGAGAGACGGTTGCTCGGAGAGGGGTACGGTGCGGGTTGGCAAGCGTCATGACCTGAAGACTGTACGCTGGTACGTGCTCACCCTTCCTTCTACGGGTGTGGCGCGACGTGACAAGATCAGCCCCGCAAAAAGCTTAGATGCCGAGTTTTCCCGCCGCAAGCGTCGTGGGGAGACGTTGTTCGAGTATTTTGCCCCCTCCTATGTGGAGGTGAGGAAGGTGGACGGAAAGATGGTCAACACGAAGCGACCCCTGCTGTTCAACTACGTGTTTGTCCGGGCCTCGGTGGAGGAGATCTTCCAGATGAAGCGCACGCTTCCCCTCTACAATTTCCTTCCCCGGGTCTCTTCCGGAGGCATGACTCATTTCCCTTATCTCTCGGATGACGAGATGGGGAGTTTACGTTGGGTGGCGGAATCTTATTCCAACGAGCTTCCAGTGTACGTGCCGGACAGCGATCGCCTGCTGAAGGGCGACCGTGTGCGTATCACGTCCGGTTATTTTACCGGTATGGAGGCAGAGGTGGTGATCCAGCCGGGTGGTGGGCATAAAGATGTCATGGCACGTATCCTCGATTGTATGTGGGTCCCCTTGTTGGAGGTGAAGCCGGGCGAGTATGAGCTGATCGAGCTGAACACCAAGGGCAAGCACGTCTATACCCATTTGGACAACGACCGCCTGTCGGAAGGCTTGCACGCAGCCTTGGGACGTTACCATGCTTCCGGCGGCGTATGCGAGGAGGATCGTCGGTTGGCCGGCGAGGTATTGAGATCCTACGGTTCGCTCCGTGCGGAGACGGACGTGATACGTTGCAAGCTGTGCTCGTTGCTACTTCCCGCTTATAAGTTGTCGGGTGATGAGGATGAGTTCGTGCGTTTGCTCGCCACGATGCGAAGCATGCTCCCTGCGGTGAAAGCTCCGCAATCCCGTGCCTTGTTGCTGGTGACGCTCTACGGTTGTACGGATAGCTGTCTCTACCGGCAGATGGCGCATGAGGTCGTTGACCCGTGGCGGTGTGAGTCCTCGCCCAAGAAAAGCAAGTTATCCTTGATCCGCCGGCTGGAGGATTACGATCGGTGGCTCAACCATGAAATAAGTTAACAGTGGACAAGTGGCAGTTGACAGTTTAAATCATAAATCAAAAATCAAAATGTCTTCCCTTCCTTCCGGCGTTCGTTTGGTGCGGTTGCTGAACGAGCATTTGAGTGATATCATGAACCGCGAGCGTACGAATACCGCCTCCATCCACTTGTATTGCACGGGTCCCTACTGGGTCGCTTTCGAGCGTTCGGCCTATCAGTTACGCCTTGCGTTTCCGGATAGCGAGACCACTCCGATGCGCCTGCTCGGGTATCCGTTCCCGGTCGTGATGGTGTCCGTCACGGATCGTTTGCTCCGCTCGTATGCCCGCAAGCATATCTTGAGAAAAGACGAGTCGGATTACAAGTTATTGACCGTCCCCGGACTTCCCTTGGCGGATTACCATGCGTGGCACACCAATGAGGTGAAGGGGTTGCCTTTATAAATGAGAGAGTATGAGTTTTTTTAAGGTTAGGAAGCGGAAAAGGTCCTGGTATCAGATAGAAAATGAATTACTTAACAAAATGTTAGCTGATAAGAATGTAGGAGATAGTGATTGTAACGGACAAACTTTCTCAATGCGACGGTGATTTCGGTATTATTTAGGAAGCTATAGAGATTGACCTTTTTGCCGGCTTGATGTCAAGAAGGGGGAAGGATACCGGACAAATTGAATGTTAATTAAAAAAATAATTCATATGAAAAAAATTAATCATGTTGTATTAGTATTAGTACTTTCTTGTTTTTGTATCTTACAAGTTCAAGTCACTTCTGCGCAAGAACCTAAAATCACGGTTAATAGTATTTTCTCTGAAAATATTATTTCTATTATCAATCTTCCTACTTATAATGCGAAGCTACAATCAAGAGATGAGTTTGTATATATCTTACCTTTAGGATTAACTTTGGATTTGAAAGCTTTGGTTTTCAATGATTTGTCCTTTAATGAGCTATTGACCGATCGTACGGCATTGGATAATGGATACCTATTTGCTCGAATGGTAAACGATATTCTAGTCTTTAAAGGTGATTCTTATGCCCAAGGAGGAGCGTTAGAAAGATTCGGTAATCAGAGTAAGTTACTTTACAGTCCCACTTATGCTAATTCTTTTGGATTAACAGGAATGATACCCTCCCCCGAACGTATATCATGGAAGAATTTTAACAAAGTACAAAAAGGAAAAGTGAAATATGCGTTAAATCTTTCTTTGGGCCGGTTGAATCTTGAACGTGGTTGGTTGGATGTGAATTCTCTACGGGATGCGGATCTTCCATCGGGAAGCTCAATCATTATTGGTTTGATCTTGACTAATAAACTCCAATTGAATCTTTATCGGGAAGGCTCTTTAAATGAAAAGATTAAGGATGATAATATTTCTATTATTGGATTTATTTGTGTCGTGATATAAAATTTATTAATCATTAAAAAAAATGCTATGCAAGAAGTGCAAAAAATTACATGCGTGAATTCTGCGGGATTCATTCAAAAATTTCGTGTGAAATGGAATGGAGGATGCTCTGGCTGGTCTGATACTTATCCTAATCCTCAATCGGCTACCATTGATTTGAATCAATATAATCTTGATTTTGGCAATGAGGTTTGGGTTGAGGTAAAAGCGATTTTAGGTTCTACCAAGGAGTCTGGATCTAAAGTTATTTATAACCCACTGTCTGAAAGTACAGCGGTTTATCGTACGACGGGCGTAACATTAGCCTATAAAATTAAATTAGAAGGAGAATAATTATGGAGGACAAATTATTAGTAGCGCTTCTTGGTAAAATTCAAGACGTACTTTCTGGAGAGAACGCGGTTATTGGAAACGAAAGTGATTATTTGGCTTGGTGCCTGCCGGGAATACCTTTCCAGGCGGAAGATTTACAATTCGCTATAAAGGGACTTAATGGAGCTGATGGAGTGGAAACAGCCCAACTGAATAGAAATGCGTTTGAGTTCTCTCGTGTAGCCAATAACATTCCGGATGATGGTATAATTAATGGTTTATTTGATCAGCACGGAGCTGTATTATGGAATGTTTATAAGGATGTGCTTCGTTTTTCAAAGGTGCCAAAGGATAATTTAACAAAAGAAGAAGAGGAGAGGTTATTAGCGCTTCGTAATGCGTTGGTTTCTAAGGCTGTTAAGTATGATGTGCTTGATTTTAAGAAGGAGAATCCTATCGAGACAGTTGAAGATAGTCCGATGGTTAAGGCATATAAAGCTAAATTTGCTGAATACATGGATGCCGTCATGATTTATAATAATAAACGTCTATCTGCCATCAATGCTGAGACGCAACTAGCAGTCTAGGATTTTGCGGTAAATGGTCATTTGTACGAGATGCAAGTCCGTCAAGCGTTAAACTCATGGGTATCGGAAGGGTATAAAGATGATGTTGAGAAAATAAATGCGTATATTAAACATACTTCGCAACGTAGTATGGCCTTGTTGAAAGCAGAGATGGAGGCTCAACTGGATGCGGCTCTATTGAAGGAATCCCAGTCGGGGAGTGATTACTACATGACAAGTCTTTATCCAAGTAGTTTTGTCAACTCGGATAAAGGTTGGACAGAGTTCGTGTTCAATTCCGCTTCAGAGAAAAAATATGATAGAGAGGCTCATCATACGACAAATGCACAGGCATCCTATAAATTTCTTTTCTGGTCTGTAAAAGGAGGGGCGGATAATGTCCAGAAAGATATTCTTGAAGGTAGTCTTTCTTGTAAAGACTTCGTTATGAAGTTTAAGATAACTCAGGCTATGCTTGGTCGTGGTTGGTTTTCGCCAGAGTTTCTGACCAATCAATGTTGGGACTGGGATCAAAAGATACATGGAGTTTTGTCCGATGGTCAGCCTGCTCCCAAGGGACATCTCCCTGCTTATGCTACAACTGCGATCTTTATAAAGGATATTGAGATAAAGTCTTCCGCATTAGATACGATGAATTCTACTATTGAGGCTCATGTAAAAGCTGGAGCCTCCGTTAATTGGGGGCCTTTTAAGCTTAGTGGCGCTCATAATACGGATGATAAGAAGGTAGAATCTGGTTATGATAAGAAAACGCAAACTTTAAAAATCAAAGGTATGCAGTTGATCGCATTCAAGTGTCATAAGTTACCCAAGACACCGGATTGTAAAATTGAGGATTTGCAATAAAGGGAAAAGCTTTGAGGAGAAGTGTCTTAGGACGTTTCTCCTCAAATGCTTGTTGTGAAGAAAGATGATTTTAAAAGGATGTTAAATTAAAAAATGAAAACAATGGATCTTGATAATTTGACTGATTTATCCCAAATGAGAGACCTATTCAATGTAAATGAGATGGTAGGTGCCGATATGGATATATTTCCAAATATATTTGGTAGTGGGATGCATATGTATACACCTGATGTGTTTTGCAAAATTCAGGAGTGTTCAAAAATGTTAGAAAAGTATGTGGATAGATTTCCTGCGACAAGAGGATGCGTCAAATTTACTGGTGAAGATATGAGACTTTGGATGCATGACTATTATAGGAATCTGGTTCATGGCGGTCCTCAATTGCCAGATGACAAGTATTATACTGGTAATGACAGAGAATCAAACCTTGGTATAGGTAATGATGGTGAATTCAGTGGAGAAGAGTTATTCCAGTTCTTGTATCGATTATTTCAAGCAATCACACTTCATAAGATTCAATCTATGGATATGATGAAGATCATGAATTGTTCTGAGATGTTGAGTTGTGCTGAGATGTTAGAAAAGTATGTTTCTGAATATCAAAAAACAAGAAAAAATATGAAACTGGTTTCTGAGGATATGTCTCTGTGGAAGCAGATGTATTATCCTCGGTTGGTCCTTAGTGGTCCTCGATTACTGGATGATAAATTTTTCGGAAGTAACAATACTAATTTAGGTATTGGAGCTGATGGTGAATTTAGTGGCTATGAGTTGTTTCAGTTCTTGTATCGCTTGTACAAAGAGATCTCGAATCGATTATAATAATTGTAAGCAGGCTTTATCGGCTGAGTAAGTAACTATTTTGGATATGGGTGTATGCACCGTTTCTGGGGGACAAACCCGTTCAAGACACTTGCCCATCGGTATGTAATTGGTTGACGGGCAAATCATAGAAGTTCCGGCAATGGCCGGGGGTAACTTTCCTTTGGAAATTTCCCTAGAAGATAGGGAAGGACAAACAGATAGCTGTTTTTGCTGGTTACGCATAGGGATTAATAACTTTATAAAATACAAAAATATGAACCAAATATTGAGAAATGTTTCAAATATCCCTTTGGAGATTCCATGCGGATATTATGTGGTTTGTATGATGAATACTCAGACCTCATGCCAGATAAAAGTGCGCTTAACCGATAATAATAACTAGGATTTAATTACACCGATGGTACGCCGTTCTGTGGAAGTACTTCCTCTTCAGATAGCAATTTCTGCTTAGTATAAGACTACGGGTACTACCCTTATCTATTCCATTAAATTGATGAATTGATTTTTAGGACGAGGGGATTTATTTCTCCTCGTTTTAAATTTAGGCATAGTCAAACAAGAATAATTTAAAATTATAAATACCTTGGGGAAAGGACATACTCTATTTTGAGTACAAACCTATATAATGTCATTGAGTAATCTGAAAGATATAGCTTGGCGTTTCGCTAGGGTGATACCTGAGTATGATCCGGATTATGTCCGTTAGGATGCATGTGGGGCTTGGATTTCCTATGCGGATTATAACAACCGGGATCACTAGTGTCCACTAAAAGAAATTAAGTTTTAATAGTGTGTCATTTTGATAGGCAAACCACCAATATAGCGTATGGCAGACTGATTTAGGTGCTGCCCAACGTCATGTTTGGCATTCAATATATTTGCTTGGACTCGGGAAAAAAGCCGGAGGGCGTTTCAGAAAAAGACGTGAGGCCGGATCCGCAGCTGTGTGATTTATTAGCCTCCTATATCCAAGACGAGGAAGTGCGTCACGACTTCGTAAAGCGAATCGCCTAATGTCCGGATGTGGCCACCCTCTGCCAAACAGTGCTGACCGACCTTTTCAACGAGGTCTTTTGTGACTGCGTAGAACCGGCCAAACTTATCAAGAGCAAGGAATTCTTCAACGCCATCATCCCCCTGCTCTCCTTCGGGCAAGGTAAGAGCTTGCGCAATATCCGCCGGACGATCGTGAAGTTTGTGCAGGGGGAGGGATGAGGGATATTTTCAGTAGTAATTGATTCTGTATTCAATAAAATAATGTTTTTTTTTGAAAAGCTGATGAGGAATAAGACTGTATTGGTTAATTTCTCCTATTTGAGCATATTACAGATTTTTACGATCGTATTTCCGTTGCTGACCTATCCTTATTTATTGCGTGTTGTAGGGTTGGAGTTATATGGGGTACTTGTGTTTGCTCAGACTATTATATCTTATGTGTCGTTGGTGATAAATTTTGGCTTTAATATGTCCGGAGCGAGAAATGTGGCTGTTTATAAAGGAGATAAGGAGAGATTGTCCCAAATAGTCTCCTCCATTTATTTGTGTAAATTTATCCTTTGGCTTATTTGCCTTATCGTGTATTTATCGGTAATAAGTATATTTTCGTTTTTTAAGAATTATTATTTGGTTTATGCCATTTCTTTCTTATTGACATTCAATGAGCTCTTATTACCTATCTGGTTCTTTCAAGGGATCGAGAGGATGAAGTATATCACGATTGTGAACTTGTCATCTCGTCTGTTATTTGTGGTCGCTATATTCTTGTTTGTCCATGACCATGAAGATTATCTGCTGGTACCGCTTTTGAATGGAATCGGTGCCATATTGGCGGGTTGCTTGTCTTTCTATATCGTGTTAGGGGAGGAGAAGATAAATTTGTCCTTGATCCCTATGAGAGAGTTGATCTCTGCTTATAAGGAGAGCCTCTCTTTATTCGTTTCTATTCTTTCTACCCAAATCTATGTGAATGTGAACAAGTTGGTTATTGGTTCCTTCTTGGGTATGTCGGAGGTTTCTATCTATGATATGGCAGAGAAGGTTTCGCTTTTGATTAAACTTCCTGCTTCCATGATGGGACAAGCGGTTTTCCCGAAGATTTCCCGTGAACGTAATGTATGTTTTGTTAACCAGATGATGTTCTTGGTGGCGGGGATCGTTTTATTGGCTTATGCCGTTTTATTTGTTTATAGCGGATGGATTGTGTATCTTTTTACGGGAGAATACATAGAAGTGGCATCTCTAATTATTCGTCTGTTGGGGTTGTCTGCAATCTTAGTGTCCTTTAATAACTTCTTGGGAGGAAATCGTCTTATTCCGTTTGGCTACTCATCCGTCTATATGCGAGCGATGGTAGCTAATTGCTTGTTCTTCTTAGCAAGTACTGGGCTGCTTTGGATGACGGAGAATATAAATATATATACGGTGACAGTGATGGCGGTAGCGGTGGAGGGATTCTGCTTGGTAACATTACTTTACAAAGATTGGCATTTGAATTTACTCAAGTGATAGCAATGAATGCTATTTATTAAAAAGGTCGAATATACAGAGATGCTTTCGTTTATTTCAATTATTGATCCTAATATTATATTTATGCAACTATCAATTATTATCCCGGTATTCAATGTGAAGAATTATATCCGTAAATGTTTAGAGTCTGTACTTTCTATTACAGATTTGAGTTATGAGGTCATCCTTGTACAAGATGTATATGCGGATGATTCATTGGAAGATATTTCTGATTTATTGGATAATTCATTTGTATGTATATGTAATCAAAAGAATGCAGGACTATCTGCTGCAAGGAATGCGGGTTCGCTTTTAGCAAAAGGTGAATATATCTATTTTATGGATAGTGATGATTATATAGATTCGATTGTTTTTTCTGATTTTTTTATTTGTTATTATCCGTTAAATCCAGATATATTGATTGGAACTTTTAAGTTTGTAGATGAAAAAGGTGAAGGTTTGGAGCAACAAAACAACCAACTTATTTTTACAGCACAAGGGATATTTAAGGGGCAGGATTATTTACTACGATATTTGTCTTTTCCTATGGTCTGGTTGTATATTTATAAACGAACTTTTTGGCTAGAAAATCAACTTGAGTTTAAAGAGGGAATTTATTTTGAAGATAATGAATTTACTCCACGTGCATTGTATTTAGCTCAAAAAGTTTGTGTGACAGATATACCTTTCTATTATTATCGAATTCGACTAGGTTCGTTAGCGCGGCAAGAATTTGGTGATAAAAAAATGAATGATAGTCTGTTAGTGGCTAATTCTTTATTGGATTTCTCTGATTGTAAGGTAAAGGAAAAGATAATGAAGAGTTTTTTTATAAAGAAAGCGTTGTCCGTGTTTTTTGGGCCATTAGGTTTTTTTCTTCAAAATCACTTTGCGAATGAAGAACAGAAAAGAGATATTAATTTGATGTTGAGGAGAATCTCGCTTTTGACGAAATTGCCTTTTCGTTTTAGATTAATGCTACTTCTTCATCGCATGAGTTTGTGGAGCATGTTATATGTGGTAAAAAAACGATATAACTATAAATACTTTCATTCATGAAAATCTTAATTACGGGTGGTGCCGGTTTTATAGGTTCCCATCTTTGTGACGCTCTTTTAGAAAGAGGGCATAGACTTACAGTTGTGGATAATCTGGTGCTGGGGCGGAAAGAGAATATCTCGCACCTTTTTGGGAGAGCTGATTTTGAGTTTATAGAAGAAGACTTACTTCATGTAGAAGCTATGAGAACTATCTTCAAGAACAAAAAATTTGACATGGTGTATCATTTGGCGGCTAACTCTGATATTCAAAAGGGCGAGAAAGATCCAAAGGTTGACTATGATCTGACATTCAATACGACTTTCCATGTGCTTCAATATTTGAAGGAGTTTGGAATAAGAAAGCTCTTTTTTGCCTCTACCTCCGCTATTTATGGTGAGACAAGTGATGTTTTAAACGAGAATTACGGCCCTTTATGTCCTGTTTCTAATTATGGTGCCGGTAAGTTGGCTAGTGAGGCATTTATTAGCGCATTTAGTGCTACTTATCTGATTCAGACATGGATCACTCGTTTCCCTAATGTGGTAGGTGAGCGCTTCACTCATGGTGTGATTTATGATTTTATCCATAAGCTACGGAAGAATCCGGCTGAGTTAGAAGTGTTGGGCAATGGCGAGCAGTATAAGCCTTATGTGTATGTGAAAGACTTGGTGGAAGGTATTCTTTACGTGATAGACCATGCCTCTGATGCTTATAACGTATATATGTTGGGATCTGATAGCCGGACGAAGGTGAAAGAAATAGCTGCTATGGTGATTGAGGAGATGGGCTTGAACGCTAAGATCAAATATAGCGGAGGTGATCGTGGATGGGTTGGTGACGTGCCCGAGTTTCGTTACGACTTGACCAAAGTAAATACGTTAGGCTGGAAAGCGGCTTATACGTCTAATGAATCTGTAAGATTAGCCATCCAAAAAGCTTTAGGAAAATGAAGGTGGTTGTAATAGCGGGTGGTCAAGGTACTCGTATCGCATCGGTGAATAGTGAAATTCCCAAGGCAATGATTCCTGTCGCAGGTAAGCCTATTTTGGAGTACGAGATTGAGATGGCTAAACGTTATGGTTATACGGACTTCTTGTTTATTATCGGTCACATGGGTGATCAGATAGAGCAGTATTTTGGGGATGGCTGTCAGTGGGGTGTGAGCATTGAGTATTTTATAGAGGAGAGACCTTTGGGTACGGCCGGTGCTTTGGGCTTATTGAGAGATAAGTTAACGGAAGATTTCTTTGTCTTTTATGGAGATACGGTGATGGACTTTGATATGGATGCTATGCTCAATTACCATAAGAGCAAGCGGGCGGATGCTACTCTTTTCCTTCATCCGAATGATCATCCCTATGACTCTGATATTGTTGAACTGGATTCAAGTGGACGTGTGTTACGTTTTTGTAACAAGCCTCATGCTGATGATTTCGTGAGCCATAATATGGTGAATGCCGCACTGTTTGTCTTCTCTCCGAAGGTTTTGGAGCAGATAGAGATAGGAACGAAGTCGCACATAGAGAAGCATGTACTTCCCGCTTGTTTGAATAAAGGGATGAACTTGTTCGGATACGTGTCTTTCGAATACATCAAGGATATGGGTACTCCCGATCGTTATTATTCCGTATGCGATGATGTGACGAGCGGGAAGGTGGGTCGCTTGAATAGGAGATATACACGACCTGCCATATTTCTGGATCGTGATGGGGTTATCTCTAAAGAAATGAACCTGCTTTGTAAACCTGAGCAAGTGGAACTGATAGAAGGAGTTGGAGAAGCCATTCGTTATATTAATGAGAAAGGGTATTTGGCGATTGTCGTGACCAATCAGCCGGTGATAGCCCGTAATCTTTGCAGCTTGGAAGAGTTGGATTATATCCATGCAAAGTTGGAGACCCTGTTAGGGCATGAGCAGGCCTATTTAAATGCTATCTATTATTGTCCGCATCATCCTGACGCTGGCTATCCGGAGGAACGGAAGGAGTACAAGATAAAATGCGCTTGTAGGAAACCTGCACCCGGAATGTTGTTGCAGGCAGCTAAGGATTGGAATATAGACATGGGCCAATCCTATATGATAGGTGACCGTTCCAGTGATGTGCAAGCAGGAGAGAACGCAGGTTGTAAAGCCTCTATCCAAATAGAGATGAACAAACCTTACGCCCTGTTAGACGCTTTGAAAACAATTATTTAAATAAACGTATTGTAATGATTATATCGAGGACCCCTTTTCGCATCTCATTTGCGGGTGGAGGCTCTGACCTCCCGTCGTTTTATCATCGAACGACGGGGGCTGTATTGAGTACCTCTATAGACAAATACATGTATATAGCTATCCATCCGTTCTTTGATCAGAAGAAGATTCAATTGAAATATTCTAAGACGGAATTAGTTGATTGTATAGATGATATCCATCATCCTATATTTCGAGAAGTATTGAAAATGTATCAGCTAAGTGGTGTAGACCTAAACTCCATAGCGGATATCCCGTCGGGAACCGGCCTGGGATCTAGCTCTGCTTTTACGGTAGGTCTGTTGAATGCGGTTCGGGCTTATTTGGGAAAAGCGACCAGCGGTGAGAAGTTAGGGCAGCTAGCCTGTGATGTGGAGATTCATAAGGTCGGTTCGCCTATCGGAAAGCAGGATCAATATGCGGCTGCTTGTGGAGGTCTTAATTTCATTAGCTTTTATGGGGATGAAACGGTAAACGTGGAGAAGATAATCATGGATCCCGGTAAGAAAAAGGAGCTGGAGGATAATCTGTTAATGGTCTTTGTAGGAGGAGAGCATTCTGCCAATGCTATTCTGAAAAGCCAATCGGCGGCTATTAGTGACGTTAGAAAGTTTGAGACTCAAAAAGAGATGGTTCAATTAGCATATCAACTTCGTTTCTCTTTAGAGAGCAATCAGCTTGATGATTTTGGCCGTATCCTGCATGAGGGATGGTTGATGAAGAAGTCGTTGGCCTCTGGTATCTCAACGGGTGTGGTAGATGAGATGTATGATAGGGGCATTCGTGCCGGAGCCTTGGGCGGTAAGTTGTTGGGTGCCGGAGGTGCGGGCTTTATCCTTTTCTATTGTCCGAAGGAGAGACAGGATGCTTTTAGGGCACGAATGAAGGGAATGAATGAGATGAGTTTTCATTTCGATGATTTTGGATCAAAGATAATTTATGTAGGAGATAAATTCAGTGATTAATATGATGGATTATACGCAAGAGATAACCGCTTATTTCGATAGACTTAAGGTTACGATCGATAAGATTAGTAAATCGGATTTAAGTGACTTGATGAATGTGTTGGTAGATGCCAAAGAGTCAGGGAAACAGATTTTCATAATGGGCAATGGTGGTTCATCCGCTACGGCCTCCCATTATGTGTGTGACTTTAATAAAGGCATTTCGATGAACCAAGATAAGAAGTTCAAATTCATTTGTTTGAACGATAACATCCCCTCTTTGATGGCCTATGCCAATGATTTGTCTTTTGAGGATATTTTTGTTGAGCAATTGAAAAACTTCTATCAAAAGGGAGATATTGTGATTGGAATTTCCGGGTCGGGCAATTCCATGAATGTGTTGAAAGCGATAGATTATGCGAATGAAAATGGAGGCGTAACAGTGGGCTTGACCGGGTATAGTGGGGGCAAGTTGATAGAAATGGCCCAACACAACGTACATATTCCTATTGATGATATGCAGATAGTAGAGGATTTGCATATGGTGCTAGACCATTGTATGATGAAGACTTTGAGTAGAGATAACAAATGATTCTTGAATATATAAGCCTTAAATGGAGTAAGTAAATTTATGGTATCTGGTAGCCTTTTATATTTGACTTTAAGATTATAAAAAGCATGTTATATTTTTATTTGTTCACTTTATTTTCTGCTTTAATAAGAAGGATTAACGGATCGACGTTTTTTTTGGTTCTTATTTGTGTGTGTTTCTTGATCTTTCTTCCTGATACTGGTTTTGATTACTCTTCTTATAAGCATGCATATGACAATTCTTACTTTTTAAGTGATTTTCCGTGGTTTTATACAGATTCATATTTGACCGCAGAACCTTTTTTTAAGTGGTATATTTCATTAGTTGCTAATTTGATTCCATTTGGATATCCTTATTTTCTTGCTTTTAATTATTTATTGTGTACGATTTTGTTGTTTGTTTTTTTATTGAATAATCGAAGTATAATAAAGTCGTTTTTATTCTATACTTTACCTGTTATATTTCCAGTTCTAATGTATTGGTCGCCTCGGTCATCTATTTCTTTTGTTTTTGTAATAGGAGGTTTGATTTATTTGATACGTAAAAAATATTTTTTAGCTGTTTTATGTTTATTTTTAGGGTGTGGGGTTCATTCTCAATATTTGTTGTTTTCTTTTTTACTAGTAATTTTATATATTGCTCTTCGCATACTTCCTTCTAGAAGTTATAAAAGTTTTTCTATTTTATCGGCAATCGTTCTTTTTGTTTTTTTGAGAGAAATGGATTCTTTAATTAATGTGTTGGTATCTTTGTTGTCTTTTTTACCTTCCGCAGAAGTTGTTACGGGTAAAATGCATTATTTTGAAGAAGGTGAATCTGCTGTAGGGTTTAGATTGACATCTGTTTTATCTATTTTGATTTTTCCCTACTTGAGTTGGTCTTTAATAAGACGAATGAAAAAAACGAAGACTCTTGTTTTTGGGAATAATATTATGTACCAAGAGCAATTGTATATTTTGTATTTGTTTTTTGCAATCTTCTTATATGGATGTTCGATAAATCTAGCTTTCTTTGATGTCCCTCATTTAGCAGGCCGTTTGGCTCGTTTTTCAGATTACTTAGGTATGGCATTTCTTTTGCCATTGTATATAAAGTACAGGTTTGGAGATAACATGTTATCTTTGTTTTTGTTTTTTTTGTGTGCCATAACTCCTTTCTTATACAAAGATCTTTATATAAATGTTTTTTAATTGATAGTTTGTTTATTGCTGTGAAATATAACTTAATTGAATTATGAAGTTTCTTTCTTTCTTTCTTTCATAGTAAAGATATTTAATAGGATATCATGTGTTATTATGCGTTCTCGTTTCCGGGAATGTGGAAGTGGATGTCTGTTTTTTTCTGTTAATTCTCATTTTTCATATGCGACAATATCGTTGGGTAAAGACGTTTATATCGGTCCTAACGCAAATTTCTCCTCAGCAGAAGAAACGATTACTATTGGCGATAAAGTGATGTTTGGACCAGATGTAATGATAATAGGAGGGGATCATAATATTTCACAACTGGGTAAGTACATGCATGATGTTAAGGAAAAGTTACCACAAAATGATGCTCCGATTGTAATATGCGATGATGTATGGGTCGGCGCACGTTCTATAATATTAAAGGGTGTGACATTAGGGGAAGGATGTGTAGTGGCTGCTGGTAGTATTGTCACAAAATCGGTTCCTCCATATGCGATAGTCAAAGGGTCTCCTGCTGTTGTCTATAAATACAGATTCACGAAAGAAGAGATAGAGATACATCGTAAAATGATTCAAAATCAAAAGAGTTGAGATGAGCGATATAGATAATATTGAGATGTGGGGAGTTTATCCTCCTCCTTTAGGTGGCGTTTCCATTCATGTGAAACGATTGATTCATGGCTTAAATAAGCATAGGCTGGTTTTGTTGATGAATTATGGAACTAAAGTGATGGGATATGAATACATTAAAAATGTGTTTTCATTACCATTATTGATCTTTTCGTTATTATGGAGGAAGAGGAGGATTGTACATATTCATTCAAACTCCTATATAATATTTTTGCTTCTTTTATTAGTTGGAACTCGTCATAAGATTGGTGTAACATTGCATAACCAAAGAATAGCGAAGGTGAAGTCATCATTTAAACAGTTTATATTTATATCGTTTTTACGTAGAGCGGATTTTATAATTTTGAATAGCAAAAAATATTCTGATCATCTTATCCATAAGTATCAATTATCTGAAAATCGTTTGCATATTCTCCCGGCCTTTATTCCACCTATGGCATCTGAGTATTCTGGCTTATCCGATAATGTGTTGGTATTTAGGGAAAAATGTGATTACTTGATTTCTGCGAATGCCTTTCGTTTAGTCATAGAGGACGGTGTTGATCTATATGGATTAGATCTTTTGATAGAGTTAATTTATGATTTAAGAAAAGATGGTATTAATGCAGGTTTGTTATTCTGCTTACCTGAGATAGGAAATCAAAAATATTATGGTGAGATCTTGAATAGAATTAAGGATTATCATTTAGGAGAGTATATAAAAATAGTTTCAGGTGTCATACAAAATGCATTTGAATATTGGAAGATTTCAGATGTTTTTATTCGTCCTACTACTACAGATATTGAAGGAATATCTGTGAAAGAAGCTTTGTGGGTAAATACTCCTGCTATAGCGAGTAATGTCTGTGAGAGACCTGTGGGAACATTGCTTTTTGAAAATAGGAACTATTTAGACCTAAAGGATAAAGTGTTGAAAATCTATAAGGATGACAAATACAAAACTATAGATTTTAGAAAAAATGTACCTGATGTTGTTAGTGGAATATTAGAAATATATAATTCTTTATGAAACAAATAATTCAAGACCTCAAATCCGGGTCAACCATCTTGGAGGAAGTTCCTGTTCCCCAAGTGAAATCCGGTCATGTTTTAATCCAAACGACTCGTACGTTGGTATCTCTTGGAACGGAACGTATGCTTGTGGAGTTCGGAAAGGCGAACCTGATTGATAAGGCACGGCAACAACCGGATAAGGTGAAGCAAGTTTTGGACAAGATAAAGACGGATGGTTTGCAACCGACACTGGAGGCCGTGTTCAATAAGCTAGGGCAGCCTTTACCTTTGGGATATTGCAATGTCGGACGTGTGGTAGCTGTAGGGAAAGGTGTCGCGGGGTTCAAGGTGGGCGATCGGGTGGCCTCGAACGGGAACCATGCGGAGTTTGTTTGTGTGCCGAAGAATCTGGTGGCGAAGGTGCCGGATGATATAACGGATGAGGAAGCGGCCTTTACGGTGATTGGTTCGATTGGTTTGCAGGGAATCCGCTTATTGAATCCTCAGTTGGGAGAGACGGTCGTGGTGGTCGGTCTGGGATTAATCGGTCTGGTGGCGGCGCAGTTGTTGAGAGCGAACGGCTGTAAGGTTAT
>UMBI01043979.1_pt1 | contig 15906 bp, 9 predicted proteins | sample 1963911 | NCBI WGS metagenome assembly UMBI01 (sample SAMEA4835936, study PRJEB28245) | human gut metagenome | biome: gut microbiome; material: fecal sample | place: Denmark | collected 2008
TATATTTTTTAATCCTCTCTTTTCAGAAAAGTAACCGCTCATTTTATTGAGCGGTCTTTTTATTTTTCAAAAATTGGTGTATGATAGTCTCTGGTTGTTTGTATACAATCAAATTTTTCTTTAAAGGAGTTATCACCAATGAGTACTTTTCAAAAATTCATCCAATATTATAAACCCTACAAAAAAGTCTTCATTTTTGATCTGATCTGTGCAGCATTTATCAGTCTGGTTGATCTTGCTTATCCACAGATCCTTCGTTCACTTACAAAGACTTTATTTCTTAAGGATGCTTCTATGATCCTTAAGACTCTTCCGATCATCGGGGGAATTTTATTTATCTGCTATATTTTTCAGGCGTTCTGTAAATATTATGTCAGCTGTCAGGGACATATCATGGGAGCTCAGATGGAACGTGATATGCGCCGTAAACTGTTTGACCATTATGAAAATCTTTCTTTTTCCTATTATGATCAGCATAACACCGGACAAATGATGAGCCGTCTTGTTTCTGATCTGTTTGATATTTCCGAAGCTGCCCATCACGGCCCTGAGAATTTATTTATCTCTCTTGTAAAGATCGTTGGATCTTTTATTTTCCTGTTTATCATTCAGTGGAAATTAGCAATTATTCTTCTTGCAATCGTTTTATTGATGATCTTCTTCAGTGCAAAGCAAAACCGTAAGATGCAGGCTACTTTCCTTGATAACCGCAGGAAGATTGGTGATGTCAATACTTCTTTGCAAGACTCCCTTGCTGGAATCCGTATTGTGCAGTCTTTTGCAAATGAAGATATTGAACGTGAGAAATTTCGTGTTGGAAATGAGGCATTTTTAGATTCCAAGCGTGATAATTATCGTGCTATGGGAAGTTTTCAGAGTGGAAATACATTTTTCCAAGGAATGATGTATCTTGTCACTTTACTTGCTGGTGGTTATTTTATCGCTCTTGGCCAGATGAGTGCTGCTGACCTTGCTATGTATGCATTGTATATTGGAATCTTTATCAGCCCGATTCAGATTCTTGTAGAATTAACAGAAATGATCCAGAAAGGTATGTCTGGTTTTATCCGTTATCAGTCTGTTATTGATATTGAACCTGAGATCACAGATTCTGTTGATGCCGTTAATATGAAACATCCTGATGGGGATATCTGTTATCATGATGTCTCATTTAGTTACGAGGATAATGAGATTGTATTAAATCACATTGATTTCACGATCAAATCAGGAAAATCCATTGCACTCGTTGGACCTTCCGGTGGTGGAAAAACAACGATCTGTTCTCTGCTGCCTCGATTTTATGATATTACAGATGGTTTGATTACGATCGGTGGTCAGAATATCAAGGATATAAAATTAGAGAGTCTTAGAAGCTCCATCGGTATTGTTCAACAGGATGTTTATCTATTTGGCGGCAGTGTCAAAGAAAATATTGCTTACGGAAACCCTGATGCAACCTTTGATGAAATTGTCGAAGCTGCTAAGAAAGCCAATATCCACGATTTTATTATGACATTACCTAATGGCTATGATACTTTCGTTGGAGAACGTGGTACAAGATTATCCGGTGGTCAGAAGCAAAGAATCTCTATTGCAAGAGTTTTCTTAAAGAACCCGCCAATCTTAATCTTAGATGAAGCTACCAGCGCATTAGATAATGAAAGCGAGCAGCATATCCAGAAGAGTCTGGACGCCTTGTCTGAAAATCGAACAACAATCACGATCGCCCATCGTTTATCAACGATCCAGAATGCAGATGAAATTCTTGTTATCGATGGACAAACGATCAAAGAACGAGGAACACATGAAGAACTAATTGCTTCTGGCGGTCTTTATGCTAAATATTATCATATGATGTAAGTGTCAAAAGTACAACAACATTGAAACCTATTTTGTTTAGAACTGTTTATAAATTCTTTAGAATTGTTCATACTTTGTATATTGAATGCCTCGGGGATTTTGGTATACTTAAGACATAGTTTTTCATATATATTTTTTAATCCTCTCTTTTCAGAAAAGTAACCGCCCAGATGGGCGGTCTTTTTTATATCATATACATTTGAACGAGTATGTCAAATTACTGCTGAAACGCATTCAACAGATTAGGGATCATCTGTTTCTTACGTGACATAACTCCAGGAAGAATTGCAACTTTATCTTCTGGTGTTACACCAAATCCGCGTTCAATTACTCCCTCAGCTTCTGGTCCGCAGATCAGCAGATGTGTTGTTTCCTCTAAGATGTTTGTTAACATAAAGAATACGTAATCAAGTCCCTGTTCTTCTTTCACAGAATCCATATATTCAAGGATTGATGCTTTGATATCATCTAATTCTCCCTGATCCATGGATGTGATCTGTCCAACACCAAAATCAATTGTATCGGCATTAAATTTCTTATAATCCATGTAGAAGATCTCGTTTGGAGTCTTACCACTTAAATCACTTCCTGCACGGAACATTGCTTTGGCATGTTCTTCTACATCAATTCCTGCGATCTGTGCTAATTCTCTCGCGATCTGTTCGTCCACTGGTGTACATGTTGGAGAACGGAACATTAATGTATCAGAAAGAATTGCTGAACACATTAATCCTGCCATCTCTTTTGTAATCTCGATTCCCTGTTCACGGTACATCTGAGCAACGATCGTTCCTGTACATCCAACTGGCTGATTTCTGAAGTAAACTGGTGATACAGTTTCCACACTTCCGATTCTGTGGTGGTCGATGATCTCCATGATCTCACATTCTTCTAATCCTTCGACTGCCTGTGATACCTCATTATGGTCAACTAAGATTACCTGTTTCTTGTTGAATTCTAAGATACGACGTCTGGAAATAAATCCTACAAATTCGTTATCTGCATTCAATACAGGGAAGTAACGGAAACGTTTCTTTGTCATCTCTTCTTTGACATCATCTACAAAATCTGTTTCATTGAAAGATACGATCGTATCTGTTGCCATGATATAAGATACTGGCATTGCCTGGCAGATCAAACGGCTTGCTGTAAATGTATCATATGGTGTTGTGATGATTCTGCAGTTCTTTTCCTTTGCAAGTTCTAATACTTTATCAGTAACTTCTGTACCCATGCATACTACAACACACTGTACTCCTGTCTGGATCGCACCAATCTGTGCATCTTCACGGTTTGCAACGATCACTGTATCTTTAGCTGTTACAAATTCTTCCATTGTATCAACACTTGCGGCAGATACTGTTAACTTACCTTCTGTGATATATCCTTCGATATCTCCTGCCTGAAGTGTTCCATCTAATGTTTCTACAACATTTTTATATGGTGTTTTTGCTTTGGCAAGGATTTCATTGTCATAAACATCCATGTCTGCTTTCAACACATCACTGATGGATACCAGACCGATCATTTTCTTTCCATCTAATACTGGAAGAGACACGATCTTCTCTGTCTGCATCATTTCACGTGCAGATTTCAGGGAATCTGTCGCTTTTGCACCTTTAACTAGATTTAAATTTACGTCTTTTAATCTTGGTCTTACATCACTAACATATTTTGGATCTTTAATTCCAAATGTATCCAATACATATCTTGTTTCGCCGTTGATATTACCGGCACGATATGCTTCGTATCCATTTCCTTCCACTTGATTCTTTAAGTTTGCGTATGCGATCGCAGAACAGATGGAATCTGTATCTGGATTGCGATGTCCAATGACATATACTTTTTTCATTGTTCCTCCTTCTTTCTTGGCAGCCGTATTATGAATGTCGTATACTCATTCTGGCTTTTTGCTTTGATAGTTCCATCATGAAGCTCTATGATCTCCTTCGCGATCGCAAGTCCAAGACCTGCCCCGCCAGTTTCAGAAGATCTTGCTTCATCTAATCTGTAAAATTTCTCAAACAGGTTATTTAATTGATGTTCTGGTATGGTCTTTCCCTGATTCCTGACTAAAATCTCTGCGTTATCTCCATCGATCATTCCATAAACCTCGATGAGAGAATTCGGATAACAATACGATACTGCATTCCTTAACAGATTCTCAAAAACCCTGGCAAGCCTGTCCGGATCACCATAAATTAATATTTTATCATCTACCTCTATCTTCCACTCTAATCCTTTCTGCTTAAATACCGCAGCAAAAGAATCCATCACCTGTTCAAGCAGAACATAAAGATAAAATTCCTTTTTGTCCAAGGTAATATTCTGAAGATTATACCTTGTAATTTCAAAGAACTCATTGATCAGTTCTCCAAGACGTTTCGCTTTCTCAAGAGAAATTCCTATATACTTAGCTCTTTGTTCTTCCGACATATCCGGCGATTCATTTAACAATGATAAATATGCAATGATCGACGTCAACGGTGTCTTCAGATCATGAGCAAGATAGACGATGATATCATTCTTTCTCTGCTCACTTTCTTCTGCAATCCGCCTCTGTTCTTTCAACGTTCCTTTGATCTCATTTAATTTATTCTCCAAAGGATTCAACTCTGGTGGGAGCAATATGCGGTCTTTGGATTCATTTAAGATCATCTGGATCCCGCCTTCAACCTGTCTTAGGTATGTCGTGAATTTTGACATACCCAGATAAAAGCTTAACAAAAGCAGCACAAAAAATCCAGCACCAATGATCATTGTTTTATTTTGTACAAAGATCAGACGATATACACGGATCGCTTCCAGCTCATCCATCCCGATCCGTTCAAATATATAAACGACCGTTTTGGCAAATGGATCCTGAAATACACCATCTACAAATATATCAAGTACAAAATATCCGATACATGCAACAATCAAACTGATTCCCAATGTCTGTAGTATGATCCTTATCTTTAAACTTCTGTATTTACTCCTCAACTTTGTATCCAACTCCCCAGACTGTCTTGATCAATTCTTTGTGTCCCATGACCTCTCCCAGCTTCTCACGGAGATGTCTGATATGTACCATAACTGTATTATTGTTGTTCTTAAAATACTTTTCTTTCCATACCTGCTCAAAAAGATTCTCTGAGCTTATAACCTTCCCGCGGTTCTGTGTCAGAATCCATAAAATTGAAAATTCTAGCGGTGTCAATGTAATTTCTTCTTCTCCATAAGTACACTGGTGTGTTGCACGATTTAAGATAAGACCTGCGATCTCCTGTGTATCTTCCTGATTCATACCGCTTCCATCGTTGTATCTTGTAAATCTTCGAAGCTGTGCCTTCACTCTTGCCATCAATTCCAACGGCTCAAATGGTTTCTCAATATAATCATCAGCTCCCAATGTCAATCCATTGATCTTATCCATGGAAGATACTTTCGCTGTCAGCATGATCACAGGGAAATTGTGTGTTAAACGGATCTGTTTTAAAATCTCAAATCCATCAATATCTGGCAGCATCACATCAAGGATCGCCAGATCAATATTCTCATGTTCTACACACGCCAAGGCATCCTTTCCATTGTAAAATTTATGTACATTATAATTTTCATTCTTTAAATATAATTCAATAAAGTCAGCAATCTCTTTCTCGTCATCTACTACTAATACAGTTGACTGTCTCATTCGCTTCCTCCTTACTCTTTACCACCCTGAATCACATGAAATCTTGCTTCTTGGCTTTCTTCTTCCAATTCTGTTCTCGTATGTCCCTTGAGACTATATAATGGTACAGTTTTATAAAGCGTACGGATCAATTCACAAAGGATCCTTTGATGTTCTTTATCTTCTTCGTCCAGAAGATTCACATACGCAGATGTAATCTCTTCATAAGTCAATCCATTTTGAATCTTAACAACCAGTGATTTTACGATCATCATAACCTTATACTGATCATTCTCGATATTCTTCATCACAAAATCATATAATTCTGGGATTCCATCCCAGCCTCCAATTCCATTGCCTAGTGCCAGATTCTTATATTCATCTTCACTGTAACGTTTCCATGATAGATCTTCCCTAAGGCTCCACTGAATAAATACTTCGTTACGATTTTCTACCTCACGGCTTGCCAGTAACAGTCTTGAATTCATCTGATTTCTTAATAAGATTCCTGATTGCCAGAATACAATACGGAGTAATATAAATTCTTCCAACTCATCATAAGTCAGCTCTGGGAACATCTCTTCCTGGATCATCTGGCAACACTCATAAATATCTAAAATACCATATAAAAACAACATTCCAAAGAGAATATTCTCAAGTCTGGTACCCTCTTCTAACTCTTCCTGAACTCTGCGGCTTTTCAGAGAGAAGAAAAAATTATCCTTTGCTTCCATATTCAATAAGATCGTATCGTCTTCATATGAGAGAAATCCAAGAAAATGTAACTGTTCAATCTCTCTTGCATACATCTCAGCGATCAGGCTCTCACCTTCCATATCCCAGCATTGCAACAAAAATTCGATTGCTTCCTGCTGTAATAACTTAGTGATCAATTGTGGCATATCATAAAGTTTCTCTGCTATCTTCTCTGACAGAGATACCTCACTTTCATCCTCATGAAACGCAATATTGATTCGTTCCGATAAAACCATCAGGTTGACTCTTGGATTGGTCGCAAGTTCTTCTATATAAGTTCGTTTTGATTCTTCAATTCTTGCCATCGCCCGATTCCTCCTTTGTCTTAATCTTATAAAGTATATCTTATCGAGCTTCTTCCGTCCAGTGGAACAGGCATAAAGAGTCGTCTAAAATAATTCTTTAATTCGGTTTATATTCTCTTTTGTGACACGGTATCCCATATCATACGTTTGTTTTAATACATCAATGTCTTTCTCTAAACTATCGATTGTATACTCTGGTCTTAGGATCACTGCCTTTCCTTCCCTCTCTAACTGCTCACAATATCTAACTGTTTTATTATATCTTATATGACGATTTAACAGCAGTTCCGGTAAATGTGGATATTTTCTCTTGAGAAGTTTTGCCGCAGCTTTGTTGCTCTTGCTTAATTCTTTTCTATACCCTTCTGGCCTTGTCAGTACGATCAGATTCTTCTCATTCCCATCTTCTATTGATCGTCTGATCGGAATCGGATCTGCAATTCCACCATCATAATAAGGCTTTCCATCTACTTTGATCGTTGGAAATACAAACGGGATCGCACAAGTTGCTCGAAGCATCGTACACTTCTTATCCAGTTTCATTCCATCTTTATATTCTGCCTTCCCTGTCCATGCATTTGTCACACCGACCTTGATCGTTCCTTTGTATTCATTGAATGTCTTCCAGTCAAATGGATACAGTTTGTTTGGGATCGTGTCATATACGAAATCCAGTCCAAAAAGACTTCTATCTTTCAATAGATTCCTCGCTCCCATGTATCTTTTATCATTCCTGTGGTTCATCAGGATCTTTAAATTTCTTTCCTTTTGTTTGGATATATAGGAAAAACCATCACAGATTCCCGCAGATACTCCGATCATATAAGGAAACATGATATCTTCATCCAACAGTGCATCCATCACTCCTGCACTAAAGATTGGGCGAAATGTTCCTCCTTCTAAAATAATACCAGGCATCTTTATGCCCTCCTCATCTTCTTATGTTTCGTAAACTTGTCTTATGTTGTGTCATGTGAGTTCTATAGACACTTGTTTTTTATTATATCACGTTTCGATTCTCCATTGTTACATTTTGTCAAAGATTTTCTTAAGAGATTTCGAAATTTTTGTGAATAAAATAGATATCGCTTCCTTTCATTTATTTCAAATTGGTCTGTAACGTATGGATCAATTCCTCAATAACAATTGGTTTGGATAAAAATCCATCCATACCACATTCCAGTGCTTTCTTTCTATCTTCATCAAAAGCATTGGCAGTCATAGCAAGGATCGTAATTTCTGCCAGTGCTGGATCATCCAGTGCACGGATCTGCTTTGCAGCCTCATATCCATTCATTACAGGCATCTGAATATCCATAAGTACAAGCTCATAATCGCCTGGTGCTGAATTCCTGATCTTCTCAACTGCCTCTGCTCCATTTTCTGCTGTATCAACCTGGAATCCATATTCATTAAGAATCGCCAGTGCAATCTCACTATTTAATTCATTGTCTTCCACAAGCAGGATACTTCTGCCTCTAAAATCTGAACTTGCTGTCGGAAGAATATTATCATCCGTGCTCGCCTGCTTCTGACCGATCGCTGTCATCAAAGTATCTCTGATATCTGACATAAATATTGGTTTCGCACAAAATGCATTGACTCCTGCTGCTCTTGCTTCCGCTTCGATCTCTGACCAGTCGTAAGCAGTCAGGATAATGATCGGTGTATCATCACCAAGACTGCGAATCTGTCGGGTAACTTCTATACCATTCATATCTGGCAGCCGCCAATCGATGATATAGGCATGGAATGCATCTCCCAGCTCTATAGACTGCCTTGCACGGAGAACCGCCTCCTTACCAGAAAGTGTCCATTCCGAACGCATTCCAACCTTTGCAAGCATCTTTGTCACGCTGTCACAGGTGTTAAAATCATCGTCTATCACCAATGCCTTAAGACCTTCGAGCTCTGCGATCTTCTCTACACGATGATGCTTAGACTGGATCCGCAATGGTAGTCGTACAATAAATTCCGTACCTTTGCCCTGTTCTGTCTGAATCTCAATGTTTCCACCCATCATATCCACGATATTCTTGGTAATAGCCATGCCCAGTCCTGTACCTTGAGTCCTGCTGACTGTAGAACTTCTCTCCCGCTCAAAAGGAGAAAAAAGTTTCTGTACAAATTCCTCACTCATACCGATTCCGTTATCCTTTACCCGGATCTCATATAACTGACGCTCTCGCTGTGTTCCCGGATATTGTTTCAACCGAACAGAAACCATTCCGCCTGCAGGAGTAAACTTGATTGCATTGGATAAAAGATTCAGCAATATCTGATTTAGCCGTGTCTTATCGCAATACACATCCTCATTCATAACATCCATGGCATCCATATAAAGTTCCAGCTGCTTCGCGTGAATCTGCCCACTGATGATCGTCTTCAGGTCATGAAGTACATCCGACAAACTAACCTCTGTTTCTTCCAGATGGATCTTTCCACTCTCAATACGACTCATATCCAGTATATCATTGATCAGTGAAAGCAGATGATTGCTGGATGAAAGAATCTTGCCAAGATAATCTCTGACCATTTTCTTGTTATTAATGTTGCTCACAGCCAGTGTCGTAAACCCAATGATAGCGTTCATTGGCGTCCGGATATCATGAGACATATTAGAAAGAAAAGTACTCTTTGCCTGGTTGGCATTCTCCGCAGCATGGACTGCATCAGAAAGTGCCTGATTCATTTTCTTGTCAGCAGTACGATCCGACATAACCAGTATATATTTCTTATCTCCGTTCACCTCACTACCCATTGCAACACTATGAAACCAGCGTCGTTCTCCTGTTTTCTGATGAACATACTCAAAATCCCATTCCTGCTGTTCATGAACCTGAATCTCCTTTAGACGATCCTTCTTCGGATCTTTCGTATCCTCAGAATGCAGTTCTCCTAAAACAGAAATATCTTTCCGAATCTGTTCTACGGTAATCCCCAACAGTTTTTCTACATTCGGACTGACATAATCTGCCCGATACGTTTTTGCATCCAACATTAAGAATACATCATCTACATTCATTGACAACTTTTGAAACATCTCATCCCTGTACAAGATCTCTGTGTCTTTTTTCTTCAGTCTTACACTGTTTTTTCGTAAAATAAATCCAATAAGGACTGCTGTAATACAAAGCACGACTGCACCCACAAGAAGCATCGTACTAAGTTGCAAAGTGTTCATACTGGCATTGACGATATCTGCCTGGACAAGTCCCAGAAATACCCAGTCCTGAATGCCTGATTTTTCATAAACAAGATAATAATCCTTTTCATCCAGATTTAGTAACATCGCACCTGTATGTCCCTCTTTAAATTTCTTCGAAATTTCAAGGATCTCTTTTTCGGAGATATCTGTATGTTCTCTCAAAATGCCAAAAAAGTTATACACGTTTCCCCATGACTCTAAAGAATGATCGATCACAACACGACCATCTGGATGAAGAACATAACTCTTTGCTTTTCCATTAAACGCAGAGATATCGAGTACATTTACTATATCAGCGTTTTCATAGGCAATAGCAATTGCATCATATTTAAATCCCTGATAACTTCCATGAGCCTTCGGGCTGGCAAAAACAAGCATCTGGGATTTTCCGGGAACTGCTGCATTGGTTATGATATCATTGCCTTTTTGAATCTCATCTTCAATATTTTCCTGTAATCCAAGATACCCTGTTTCACCTGTTGTCATCTTATAGTTACCGTCAGCTGATAGAAAATAAAAATATAAAAATCCCGCATCTTTCTGCGCTTTATCTATATAATCACGAATTTTGCTTTCACTTGGAGCATCTTGCAGATACTTACTCCACATATGAAGATACGTCAGATTCTTATTTGAGAGTTCCCTTAACATATTATCCGACTGATGGAAAACTTCTGTTAGATGAGAAACACTTTCCTCATATACAGTTTTCGATACAAATCCAAAATATTGAGAAACAGCCAAAACGATTCCAAGAAAGAATGCAAGAAAAGCAATGACCTTGAGTCGTTTTCTCATGATAGGTTTCTCTTTGTTCATATTATGATTCTTAACATCCATTCTTCTCACCTCAGAGTCATATAGTCTTCAGGCTTTGCGAGAACGGCATCACCCTTCAAAACACATTTTGTCCAGGTATCTTTCACCTCTCCATCAAATACAATGTTTTTACCCGCTGGATACGATTCCATATGTTGTGGTGTCGCAAGACAGGTTACAGTAAAAGTATCCTTATCCTGAACTGATTTTCCATTCTTTGTAACTTTACTTAATGTATAACCATCATCCGTTTCCTTAATCTCTACAGAAATACCACTGACCACAGGCAGAGAACCTCTGTTAAATGGATTGAATCCTCCCTGATAGCCTTCTACAAAATTTCTGACCGTCTTTTTCAGCTCCGCTCCGCTCATCTTCCGCTTGTAAGCTGAAAGACCATTTGGCATGATCATATTACCAGCCATTTTTTCCGTATATCCTGCCTTCCGTACACTTCCTGTAAAGCTGTTTCCTGTTGCGATCAAGACATCCGTACCATAGATGTCACGCAAAGTATGTGCCATAACAGAGTATGCTTCATTCCCACCATTGGTATGAAAACGGTTGGAATAAGCTTTCTTTGAATCTAACACAATCTTCTCAGAAGCAGATTTCTCTTTCAGGAGCTTTGCATTAAATGACCGGTAAGCCTCTTTGGCATCGTATTTTCCTGAAATCATCTTAGAGACTACATCTTGGGATACACTGAAAAAGTCATTGGATGCGATTCGGATATACATATGATTTTCTTCGATCACAGGTCTGACATCTTTGAGATATTCTGTAAGATGTGTATCTACATCCTGACTATAGCTTAATATATCCTGACCATCATAAACAATCCGGTTCTGTGCATCTTCTGACAGCATTACATTCAACACTTTCATTGCTTTCTGCCGGCGTGTTTCATCCTTTGTCAGGTTACGGTTCAGTGCCACCTGAAAATATGGTGTCGTCATCATCCATTTTTCGCCATTTTGTTGAAAGAATGGAAGAAATGTTGTATCAATGCCCTGATTCTGAAATATTTTTACACCAGAAGAGCTGCCAAAGTACATAGCAAGCTTACCACTTTTATACATCTCCATCACTTTATCATAATCCATATTCAGATCATCTTTGCTCAACCCTGTATCCTGAATGAATTGCTCCATACGTTCAAAAGCCTCCGGCCAGACTTTACTGTCCAGCCCCTCTCTCTTTGTATTATCAGGGTCACTATAGGCAGTACGCCATTTACGTCCAGCCGCTGTAGACAGCTCTGATGCAGATAGTCCCTGCAGTGTTTCCATGCAAGTATAATCATAAAAATAATCTGCCGTAAATCCACGGATCCCTACCTTATTGAATGCCTGGCAGGCAGAAACAAAACTTTTGTAATCTGTTGGCAGAGGAATATGATACTTTTTGAAAAGGTCTTTGTTAACTACAAACCCATGCGCATCCGCACACACTGGAAGCCAGTTTACACTGCCATCCTGATTCATAAAATTGTTGAGGTATGTATTATAAACAGCACCTGCTGCATTGGTTGTGGAAAGATCCATCAGGCTGTCTTTCAGTGGGTTTGCATCATGCAGTGAAAAACGACAGCAGGTTATGATATCTGGCAATCCGCCATTTTCCTTAAGGAACCGATAGAAATCCAGATCATTGTTGCCTACTACAAATTCAATATTAATATCTGGAAGCTGTTTCTGAATATATGGTGCATATTTTTCATATAGCTTTGTGCTCCATAAATATACTGTGATCGTATCTTTCTCTTCATTTTTTGCGCTCTTCTTTCCACATCCTGACATAAGTGATATGACGGTCACCATCACCAAAAGTACAGAAAGAACTCTATTCCATTTTCTCTTTTTCATTACGAATCCTCCTCTTTGTTTTCCACGAATTCACTGATCACTTTTACTAATAATTTTGCATCTATAGGTTTCGCAATATGTTCATTCATTCCCGATTCTTTTGACTTTAATCTGTCCTCGGTGAACGCATTTGCCGTCATTGCTATGATCGGAACCGTTTTTGCATCATCTCTGTCCAGTGTGCGGATCATCTTTGCTGCTTCATAACCGTTCATGACTGGCATCATAATATCCATTAAGATTACATCAAATTCATCTGGTCTGCTTTTTTTGAATATCTCAACAGCTTCCTGACCATTCCATGCTTTCGTCACAGATGCACCTTCATTCTGAATCACAAATTCTGCAATTTCCATATTCAGCTCATTATCTTCCACCAGAAGGATCTTCAGATCTTTTATAGATTTTTCTGATATAGTTTCCTGTTCTTCACGTCGATCAGCATCCTGATCTATTTTAAATGGAATCTTGATCACAAAAGTTGTGCCTTTTTCTTTCTCACTTTCAAACGTGATCGTTCCTCCCATTTTTTCGATCAGTTTTTTTGTGATCGGCATTCCAAGCCCTGTTCCAGAAAATTTTGTACGACTTCCAGTATGCTCCTGTGCAAACGGTTCAAAAAGGCGTTTCTGGAAATCCTTTGTCATACCAATTCCTGTATCCCGGCAGATAAATTCAATCGTCACTCTTCCATCCTGCTCCGATGTAAATTCCTGACAGCTGATGTAGATATATCCGTTTTCTTTATTATATTTTACCGCATTTGACAAAATATTCATCATGATCCGTTTTACATACCCGGGACTTCCGATCAGATTCCAGTGTGTGACTTCTTTTTTCTCCCATACGACCCGGATATTTTGTTCTGCAGCTATTTGTTCGATCACAACAAATACTTCCTTGGAAATATTGCTCAGATTAAATGAAATTTCTTCCAGAACTACTTCGTCCGATTCCAGCTTACTCATATCCAAAACTTCATTGACCAATTCCAGTAACAGATGAGATGTTTCTTTGATCTTTGCCCTGCATTCTGTCTGTTTCTCCATATCATCTGCATAATGCTCTGCCACATCGATCATACCACAGATTCCATTGATCGGTGTCCGGATATCATGGCTCATCCTCTGAAGAAACTCAGTTTTCGCCTCGTTCGCTGCCTCTGCTTTTTTTGCCGATTTCAGAAGTTCTGCTTTATATTTCTCATCTTTTTCCTGTTCCTGTTTCTGATGTGCCAGATTGGTTGTATATATCCAGAACCATAAAAAACTAAGAATGATAAGATAAAGGAATACAACACCTGTTACACTGAGTGGCAGATTACTGAATACCTCTTTATCTGGTAAATACATGTAGATATAATAATCCCTTTGTTTCAGCATGATACCATAGCATCCAGTTCCTTTATTCTTCAGATGAAAGATATGCCGACTATCTGTATGCTTCTTCATTTTCTGAATAATCTCATTGTCTGCGACATCCTGTGCCAATAATTTCTCATCGTTACTGGCAATAATCTTCCCTTTGTCTGCAACGATGATCGTCCCGTCTTTCTCAGTATTGTACCCCTTTAAAAGACTCTGGATCGTCAAAGTATAATTTCTGATAAATCTCGGAGATGTGTAATAGTAAACTGCAACGATCCCTGGGGCATCTTTTCTAGCGCAGGCTGCGATATCGATACGTGATCCATCTCCTCTGGCAATCCGTTCTGAATAAGATCTTTCTTTATATCCTGTGTAATCCATGATGATGTCTTTTTGCAGATAATCAATCATCTCATCCATCAAACCTTCATCCATACTGTATTCACAGACTTTCTTTCCTTCTTCATCCAATACAAGAATACCATCCACCCAGAGTGACTGCAGATTCTCTTTCAGAAACTTTCGGTCTAACTGCTTTCTATTCTTTACTTCCATATCAATATTTGTACTCATCTGTCTGGCACTTTCGATCGCACGAAGGAGACTTTTTGATTCTGAAGATTCATTATAATGAGTATAGGTTGAGCACTGTACTTTGACATAGTTTACAATCTCCACCATTCTTTTCTCAGCTTCGTTTTTTTCCGTATGAAAAAAACAAAAAATTGCAGTGACAAACATACAGATGCCAAGCAAACCAACAACTATCCAGAATCGTTTTGCTTTTTCTCTTCCATTAATATCCAAGATCATCCACCTCCAAATATTTCTCTGGATCATCCATATATTTTTTTATGATCTTCAGGGAGGTACCATCCTTGTGCATTTCTTCCAGCCTCTGATTCATCTGTTCGCAGATCCCTCTGTCATCATTCTTTGCAAAAGCAGCTCCTATCCCGACGACCATCAATGGTTCCTTCAGAATGCGGAAGCTTGTATCATAATCTTTCATATACTGGACGATGGATTCCTCATGCGCAGCCACAGCATCCACATACCCTTTCCCCAGAAATGTATAGATCAATTCCATGTGTCCAAGACTGATCAGATTGCCAAGTTTGGGAATTCTCTTATCCGTCCGCTTCAGAAAGATACCTTCTGGTTTGCTTGTAGACTGGACTGCAAGGTTCTTTCCTTTCAGATCACTCAGTTTATGAATGTCACTGTTCTCATTTACAGCAACCACCTGGCGGCTTGCTATGTATGGTCCGGCCCAACGATAATCGTTAAGTCGTCCTTCCATGGAAAAACATCCCATGATACAATCAATTTTTCCACTTTCTACCAGCTCTTTTTTCTTTTCCCAATTGATCTGAACGATCTCCGTCCTATACCCCATTCTTCTAAATGCTTCCGTCGCCAGTTCAACATCTATACCTGTCGGGATACCATCCTCATTCAGGAAATTATAAGGCGGATAATTGTCACTTCCAATTTTTATAACAGGTTTTTTTGTTGTGTCAGACACTTTATCTGCCTTATCACATCCTGCCAAAGTTGCCATTAACATAGAAAATATCAATACAACAGTAAAAATTTTTCTTTTTTTCATCTTATAACCTCATTTTTATATCTCATCCTTATCATTCAGTAACCTGCGCTTCACCCCCCCCCCAGAATTTTATGCTACTTATTGTTTTTTCCAATACCTTCATCTCAACCGATTTGGAAATATGCGCATTCATACCGACGGTCAGGGAATGATGAATCACCAAAAACTGATGCTTTTCCTCTGTCTGTGAACGTAACATCGTTTGAATCTCCTGCAATCTAGATTCCACATAATTATCTGTAAAATCATAACCAGAAAGATCGATCATCTTGTCACTCACATCATCAATATTAGGATCATAAACAATCTGTGTACAAATATCTGGCAGATCAACTAAACGATCACATTCTAAACTTCATAACTTTATCCTCCCTCAATTCATAAATATTCCCTACAAATTCCCTATGAAATCTCTGTGAAATAAAACAGCACTGCCAAACAGACAGTGCCTATCATTTT
>UMBI01056357.1_pt1 | contig 15830 bp, 15 predicted proteins | sample 1963911 | NCBI WGS metagenome assembly UMBI01 (sample SAMEA4835936, study PRJEB28245) | human gut metagenome | biome: gut microbiome; material: fecal sample | place: Denmark | collected 2008
GGACGCTGCGGCAGAGCTCGTAGCGCTCGCCGCGCGGGACCTTGAGCTGCTCGCGCGTGCAATAGCCGAGGTCGACGCAGTTTTTGCGTCCGCGCGGCGCGCCGTTGTAGCCGGTGGAGATGATCTCGTCGTTTTTGACGATGATCGCACCGTAGACGCGGCGCAGGCACGTCGCGCGCTCAAGCACCGTCTGCGCGATGTCTAAGTAGTAATTCCGCTTGCTGACACGCTCCATATCGAGTCCTCCTTGTATTGATGAGAGAGAATATTACAATTTGCTATCAGAATTCGTGCTTGCAGTGTGGGCAGCGGCCGTAATCGAAGTCGATGACCGCCCCGCAGACGGGACACTTTTTGCGCGGCAGACCGCCCGGCGCGTCGGGTGGGAGATAGCCGGAGCCGGTCTTTGCCTCGTCCGCCGTACCTGCGAATTTGTCGCTGCCGGGCTGGAAGAATTCGAGCTTTCCGCACTTGGGACAGACGTAAATTTCGATCTCCAGCGCGCCCGCGAAGAGATTCGGCAGGTCGCCGAGCACCCAGCCGGTCTGGCCGAGCTGGAATTTTTCACGCTTGATAAATTGCATCCCCGCGCCGCAGCGCAGGCAGTTGAGCTGATTCGCCATCCTATACCCCCTGTAGGTCGAAAACGGGCGTGTATTCCTCTTTGGCGCTCGAGAGCTCCTGACAAAAGCCGTCGGTCAGGCCGCAGTCGCGCATGTATTGCACCGCCGTGCGGTACTCGCGCTCATTTAAGCGCCGCGCGAGCGCGCCGGTCGAACCGGGCTGCGGCGTATACTGGCTCATGAGCGAAAAGAGCACCGTCTTTGGCGGAAAATGCGTCGAGACATAGTCGATGACACGCTTGGTGTTCTCCAGCTGCCCCGGCAGGACGAGGTGGCGCAAAATGACGCCGGAGCGCATCAGGCCGTCGTCCCCAATCTGATACGCCCCGACCTGACGCACCATCTCGTCGATGGCCGCGGCGGCAACTTCAAAGTAGTCCGGCGCGGCGGAAAGCTCGCGCGCGGGGCGTTCCATGGCGTATTTTAAGTCGGGCAGATAGATCTGCACCTTACCCTCAAGCGTTCTGAGCGTTTCCACGCGCTCATAGCCGCCGCTGTTCCACACAACGGGGACGGGGAGCGGCTGATCCAGCGCTTCGAGCACCCAGGGGGTGAAGTGCGTGGGCGTGACAAGATCGATGCAGTGCGCGCCCTGCGAAACGAGGCCTTCCATGATCTCGCGCAGATGTGCCGGCGTAATGACCTTGCCAAAATTCTCGTGGCTGATGCGCCCGTTCTGGCAGAACACGCAGCCCAAATTGCAGCCCGAAAAGAAGATGCAGCCCGCGCCGTTTTTCCCGCTGAGGACGGGCTCTTCCCACATGTGCAGCATCGCGCGGGCGACAACGAGCCCCGCGGGCATGCGGCAGACGCCGCCCGCTTTCTCCGCCGTGCGCTCAGCATTGCAGCGACGGGGACAGATCTCGCAGCGCATCAGTCGCCCGTGCCCTGACCGTTGAAGTCGGGGCCGAGGTCGCCGAGCATCCAGTGCTTGCGGCACAGGCCGATGTACTGGTCGTTCGCGCCGATGACGACCTGCGCACCCTGCTTGACGACATGGCCCTGCGCGTCAAAGCGCGCGTTGAACGCGGCCTTTTTGCCGCACCAGCAGATGGTCTTGACCTCTTCTAACTTGTCGGCCATGACAAGCAGCTCGTAGCTGCCGGGGAAAAGGTCGCCCTTGAAGTCGGCGCGCAGCCCGTAGCAGAGGACGGGGATGCCGCAGTCGTCGACGAGATGGACGAGGTATAAGACCTCCTCCTTTGTCAAAAACTGCGCCTCGTCGACGATGATGCAGGCGTTCTTTTTGAGCTCCTCCTCGTCCATCTGCCGCATCTCGTGGAAGTAGACGCAGGGATATTCGAGGCCGATGCGCGAGTGCACCATGTGGTCGCCGTCGCGCGTGTCGAGCTGGGGCTTGCAGAGGAGCGTCTTCTGCCCGCGCTCTTCGTAGTTGAAGCGCGCCATCAGCGCGTTGGCCGTCTTGCTCGAGCCCATCGCGCCGTATTTGAAGTAAAGCTGTGCCATGGTCGTTGTTCTCCCTCTCTTATTGCAGCCGCGCGCGAACGAGCGCGGCAAATTTCTTGAATGCGGTGGGGATGGCGGCGGCGTCGAACGCCGCGGCGTCCGCCCAGAATAGATCGTCGGTTTCGCCCGTCACGTCGGCGAAGTAGCCCTTCATATCCCACTCGATGTGGGTGAAGATGTGCTTGGCGCTGCCCGCGGGTTCGATGGACTTTGCCGAAAGTCCCATCTGCGCGAGCGCAAGCGAAACGCCCGCCTCGTCGAGGTTCCCCAAAACGCTCGGGAATTCCCAGAGCGAGGCGAGAAGCCCCGTGTCCGCGCGCTTTCGCAGCGCAGTCTTGCCGTTTTGAAAGAGCAGCAGCACGGTGCGCTCTTCGATCTTGCGCGCCTTTTTCTTCGCGCGCACGGGAAGAATCTCGGTGAGGGCGTTTTTGTATGCCTCGCACATCATTCGCGCGGGGCAGATCTCGCACTTCGGCGCGCCGTTCGGCAGGCACACCGTCGCGCCGAGGTCCATCATCGCCTGATTGTACGCACCGGGGCGGGCTAAGTCGATGGCGTCGTTGAGATGCGCGGTGAATTGCTTTCGTACCCTCGCGTCCATGATGTCGTCGGCGCAGCCGCTGACGCGCGCGGCGACGCGCAGCAGATTTCCATCCACCGCGGCGACCGGCTCGCCGAAGTTGATCGAGGCGATGGCGGCGGCGGTGTAGTCGCCGATGCCGGGGAGCGTTTTGAGACTTGCACAAGTGCGCGGCAACTCGCCGCCAAAGTCCGAGACGATGACCTTTGCCGCCTTTTGCAGATTCCGCGCCCGCGAGTAGTAGCCGAGCCCCTCCCAGAGCTTCAAGAGCCGTTCCTCCGGCACGGTGGCTAACGCCGCGGCGTCGGGCAGCTCTGCCATGAAGCGCTCGAAGTACGGAATGACGGCGCTTACGCGCGTCTGCTGGAGCATGATCTCCGAGACCCACGTGCGGTACGGCGTGACGACGCTGCGCCATGGCAGCGTGCGGCCGTTTAAGTCATACCACGTGAGCAGCGGCGCGGTCAGGGCATTTAAGTTTTCCCAATGTTCTGTCATCATATCATTTGTTGAAGCGCGCGGCGAAGCCGCAGCGGCGGCAGAGCTCTTCGGCGGGCTTCCGCCGGGAGAAACCCTCGCGCAGAGTGCACGCGCGCGGGGAGGTCAGAATTTCGGTAAGCGGCTGGGTGAAGAGGTTCCCCAGCGGGATATCGCCCTCGTGGTCGAGGCAGCAGGGCACGACCGTGCCGTCGACAAGGACACCGAGCTGGTCGCGCAGGCCGTAGCAGAATTGTGCGCCGGATTCGCCGGCGCTCAGATCGGGCCAGTCGAACTTGCCCGCGCGCTCCAAATACAGGTGGTCGCGCAGAAGAAAGCTGCCGTTTCGCATCTCGGGCCAGTTATCGCCTATGCGGGAGCGCAGAAAGTCGAGAATTTCGCCGTTGCGCGCGTCCGCGCCGCCATCGTTCCAGAGGCGCAGCGCGACGATGACGCGTTTTTTCGCGGCCTTTTCAGCAAAGTTCCAGACCTGTGTCAGGTAAGAAAGCTCCTGCTCGTCCGCGCCGTCGTTGCCCTCAAAACTGTGGAGCGAGACGCTGATCTTGTGCAGGCTCTCGGCGGCAAGCAGCTCATCGGAACGCTTTTGGAGCAGCGTGCCGTTCGTCGTGATGCAGATCTTCATGTCCCGCGCCTTGGCGAGGGCGAAGAGCGTCGGCAGCTCGGGGTGCAGCAGCGGCTCGCCCATCACGTGCAGATAGACGTACTGCACATACCCCTCAAGCCGCGAGAGGACGAGGTCGAATTCCTGCGCGCTCATCGTGCGCAGCGCACGCCGCGTCTTGGGGCAGAAGGAGCAGGCGAGGTTGCAGCGGTTTGTGATCTCGACATAGGCTTTTTTCAGCATCGCGCGGCTCCTTTCGTGAAGTCAGGGGATAGATTCAAATATTTTACCATATCCGCGCGATTTTGCAAAGCCTTTTCCCCTTGCGCCGCGCCGCGGCGTCTGCTATAATCCTACAGGCAAACTTCCATCCTCCGCAGCGAAAGGAGAAACCGCATGACCGTCACGTTTATCGCCCACAGCGCGTATCTTGTCGAATGGGACAAGTTCTACACGCTCTTTGACTATACCTACGAGCCCGACTACACGGGCGAGCTGCCGGAGCTGAATCCCGACAAGCCGCTGCTCGTCTTCGCGAGTCACAGCCACGAGGACCACTTCGACGCCAAGGTGTTCACACTTTTGGAAAAGTACCCCGACACGCGCTTTTTCGTCTCGCGCGATACGCGCCTCACCGAGCGCAAGCGCCAGTGGCTCAACATTTCCGACGAGGCCTTTGCCCGCACGACCGTCCTGCGGCCCGACAGCATCCTGCTCACCGACGTCGCGGGCGAGGATTTGAGCATCCGCGCCATCAAGTCGACGGACATCGGCAATGCCTATCTTCTGCGCGCTGAGGGGAAGATGGTCTACCACGGGGGCGACCTCAACTGGTGGAACTGGGAGAGCGAGGGCAAGGCTTACTGCAACAACATGACCGTCCACTACCATGCGGCCATTGAAAAGCTCGCCTCCGCCGTGCGCAACGAGGCGACGGACAACAACATCGCGCCCAAGATCACGGCGGCGATGGCACCGCTTGACCCGCGCCTTGGTGAAGGCAGCGAGGGCCTCGGCATCGAGTATCTGCTGAAAAACGTGACAGTGCAGCACGTTTTCCCGATGCACATGTGGAAAAAGTATGAGGTCATCGACCGCTACATCGCCGCGCACCCGGACGAAAAGGGCATCATCGCGCGCATCACGCGCGACGGTCAGCAATTTGAGATTTGAAAATAAAAAGGAAAGCGCCTTCCGCATCGCGGAAGGCGCTTTCCCGTTCGAAGGGGATTTGTGGAGAAAAAACACTGACGTATTTTTTACTGGCTCACTGCCGTGAGAGGCATTTTGAGGATCTGACCGACGAAAATGACCGAGGGGGACTTGACGGTGTCCTTATTCAGGTCATAGATCTCAGTCCAGCGGTTGCCATTGCCGAGCTGCTTGCTGGCGATCTTCCACAGACTGTCGCCGGAGACGACGGTGTAGGTATCGCTGCTCGCGGGCTGGGAGGGCTTCTCAGGCTGCGTGGGCTGGGTGGGCTCGGCGGAGGTGCCGCTGCTCACAAGTGTCGTGCGCGGGTCGTTGCCCGTGTAGCGGTAGAGCGGGAAGTTCTTGGTGGTCTTATCGTAGTCGATCTGCTTGTACTGATAGAGCGTGCCGTCATAGCCGTTGGAGTCGGTGACGTCGGGCTCGCAGAGCATCGCGATGACATTGCCCGCGACCTGATCCATCGGGAAGACGTAAGCGCCGTTGGCGAAGGTCACATCGGCCGCGTCACGGAGGTCAGCTTCGATACCCTTGGCCTTACCGTCGACCATATAGTCGCCAACATAATAGTACTGCTGGAGAGAGGCGGTCGAACCGGCATTCAGCTTGTAATACTCGACACCGTGGTTATCCATGACGTAGAGGATCTTGGCGATGTTGGCGTGGTCGGCGGGGATGACATACGCGGTCGGGCGGGTACGGCTGCGGGTGATGGTGTCGTTCAGGGGAAGCGGCTGCTTTTCAGAGGATTTGATGCTGCCGTCCGCGGCGATCTTGACGAGGTCGCCGACATAGGGAGCGTTCGTCTTGCCGGACTTGGTCTGATAGAGGGCGAGAATGTTGTCTTCGCTATAGGTCTTGCCCTTGGCGATCACATCGGCGCGGGCATCCGCAACGGCCTTCATGATCTCATCGGCGTGCTCAGCGGAGTAAGTGATGTACGTCATCGCGGCGACTTCCTGCGACAGGACGCGGCGCTCCATCGTGTAAAGGCCGGTGAACATGCCGCGGGTCTCGACCAGGAAGGACAGGGAGTTCATAAGACCCCAGTACGCGCGGCCGATGGGGTTGGTCACGGTGGTGCCGTAGTGGTTGGGACGCAGGCCGAGCGCTCTTGCCTCGTCAAACGCCTCGCCGCACATTTCGAGGGCGATCTTCGTGACCTCGGGGGAGATGTTCAGGCTGGTGGCGGGGGTGGTTTCAAGGTCGTCGGCATTGGGGGTGGCACCGTCTTCCTCTACGCCGTCATAGAAGCTGAATTCATGGCCGTCGATAGCAACTTCGGGCATGAAGAGGTTGGCAGCAGAATGCACTCTGTCGATCTCATAGGCCTTGACGGACATGTAGTCGCGGTTCATGTCATAGCCGTTATAGTTTTCACGAATGAACAGGTAGGAGCCCTCGGGGTTGATGCGGGGAACGATGATGATGTTGGCCTTGTCGAGCAGCTTGCTGTCGTTGACGAGGTTGTCGATCACCACGAGCGCGCCTTCACCGGCGGACGGCTCGTCGGAGTGGATCTGGGCGGAGTACCAGATGTTGATCTTGCCGTTGTCATTCACCAGCTTGGCAGCCTCTTCCAGCGTGGCATTCTCGGGAATGCTCGTCTTGGTGAAGAGCACAAGAGGGATGGAGAACTTGTAGTTCGGGGTGGTGCCGATGGAGTAGAGGTGCATTTCCTTAGAGGCCTTGTCTCTGTCGTTCAGGAAAGTCATCATTTCTTCCTGCGTGGTGGCCTCGTGCATGGTGCTGCTCTTATCCTTGGTGAAGTAGGGGGTCTTGTAGCCCTGATCCTCGACCTCGAAGGCCTTCATGATCTCTTCGTTGAAAGCGAGCAGATAGGTGTCGTAGGCGTTGACCGTGTAGCCCTCGGGCTCTCTGCCGACGATGGCGCCCGGCTCGTAGCCGTTGCCGCCCATGTTGCCGCCGATGACTTCGATCTTCTTTTCAACGCTGTTGGCGATGTCGGCTTCGGTCACGTAAATGTTCTGTAAGCAATCGTAATAGCCTTTGCCGGAGGCGAGGAGAACGTAGATGCCCGGCTCGCTTACGGTGAGGCCGCTTGCCGCGACGTCCTTGCCGACCACCGGCAGCTCGGAGACCATGTCCTTGGTGTAGGCGCTCCAGTTGAACGTGGGAGTGCCCTTGTACACATCAAGGGTGATGCCGTCCGTGGTGTGATAATGTTCTTTGGGAAATTCGAAAGTAAGTTTTGCGCCTTTTTCCGCTGCGAGCGTGCTGGTCATCAGCATCGTGACGACCATCGCGAGAGTCAGCAGACAGCTCAGGGATCGCTGCATCATTTTTCTCATAGCTTCTTTCTCCTTCTTAAAAACTGTCGGCATCGGAACATCATGCACAAACGGAAGAAAATTTACCCGTTGATTCCTGTTGACAATACCGATTTGGATAAGTAAACTGTAACTATTAAAGTCGCCTTTAAGTCAATAGGTTTTCGCGCGGTCATCTTAACAGTTTTTTTAGGAGATTTTCGTATGCCTTATACAATCGGAGAAGTGGCACGCATGATGAATATTGCCCCATCGACCCTGCGCTACTATGAAAAGGAGGGGTTGCTGTCTCTCGGTGTGCGCGCCAGCAACGGGCAGCGAACGTACACAGACGACGATATTGCAACGCTTTCAATCATCGAGTACCTGAAATTCTGCGGTCTTCCGCTCAAGGAGATTCGCTCGTTCCTGCCGCTCATCCGGCCCGGCGGAGAGACACTCAGCGCCCGCCGCGACATCCTTGCCAAAGAGCGCGACAACGTCCGCGCGCAGATCACGGCGCTGCAAACGAAGCTCGAACGTCTGGAATTCGGCTGCTGGTTCTACGAGACCGCGCAGCAGTACGGTTCGGTTCTGCCGCTGTATGAATTTTCAGAGGAGCACTTTCCTCCGGAACATCGCAACGTCCTGCGGGAGAGCTTTCACCTGCCATTGGCGCACGTGCGCACAAAGCTCGAATGGTGATAAAAAAGGGAGCCCTGAGACATACCGTCTCAGGGCTCCCTATATGTCGATCCTTATTTCTTTTTGTCCGCTGTGCCCCACGGGTGGCACTGGTAGGACTGCTCCTCGCTCATGCCGAAGTAGCGCAGGTCCGTGCGCCCGTACTGGTCGCCCCAGGTGACGTCGATGTGGTACTGCGTGCCGTCCAGCGTCGCGAGCGTCCAGATGTGGCTGTTGTTAAAAAGCGAGGTGCACTCGATGCCCTCGAGCTTCAAGAGCAGATTGTAAGCGCCCGTGTAGCCGTCGCACACGGCAAGGCCGCTGACAAGCGCGCCGTAGGCAAGATGGCTCGCGGAATCGTCTGCGGCGGCGTTATCGTAGCGGCAGTGGTCGCACAGCCATTGAAAATACGTGCGCGCGATCTCATACTGGCTCATGTCGTAGCTCAGCGTGCCGCTCTCCCAAAGGGAGTCGTGGACCTTGATGGCGGCGGCGAGCGCCTTGGCGCGGTACGATTCGAGCGTTTTGTCCGTACAGGCGGTGGACGAAAACGTGAGTACGACCTTGCCCGTCGAATACGAGCGGCAGGAGACGGCGTTATACATCTGCTCGCAGTATGTTTTGACGCAGGAGGTGAACGCCTGCGTCAGCGCGCTGGCGGTTGCGGTGGTGAGGGCCTTGGAGTAGTTCAGCGTGATCGTGTGCTCGCCGCGCGCGAGCATATTGCGAACCAAACCGTCGATGGCGGCGGTGTCCTTGGCAGACGTCGGGAGCGGCGTGCTTGCCGGCGCTTTGACAAGGCTCGCGAGCGTCGCATTTTTGACGGAGTGATACGGCGCGACCGTCCACGTGAGCGTCAGGCGCGTTTCAGGTTTGACCACGCGCGTCAAAAGCGCCGCGATCTCCGCGCGGCTGACGCTGCGGTCGGGATAAAAGCTGCCCTTTGCGTCCATGCCGGAGAGCAGCCCGCGGCGGTACATCAGCAGAATTTCGCTGCGGTAGGGCGTTTTGTCCGTCACATCGGCGATGTAGTCGCGGCTCGAGTAGGCCGAGGTGACGAGCGAGGCGTTGGGCTCAGTGTACCATTCCTCCGGCACGGCGAAGGCAAAGATGCCCGCCATCTGCGCGCGCGACGCGGGCAGGAGGTAGAAGCCCTCAAAGCTGTTGTCGAGCAAATTCTGGCTCTTCAAGTACGAGACATACGGCGCATACCACGCCTCATTCTCCTTCGCTGTGGGGATGACCGCGTCGCTGCCGGTCGTGTAGATGGCGCGCAGCCGCGCGGCGATGGTCAAAAGCTCGGCGATCGTCACGTTGCCGCTTGGCGCAAAGGAATTCTCGCCGCGGCCGTTGAGTACGCCGTATTCATAGGCCGAGACGACCGAGGGGGCGAACCAGTCGCCGTCTTTCACGTCGGCAAACTGGCCCTCGTAGACGCGAAGCAGCACAAACGGGGCGCTGTCTTCGCTCGTCGTCTCCTCCTGTGCGGGAGCGGCAGTGTCCTGCGCGGGCTCCTCGCTGTAAGAAAAGGCGCTGATGCTCAGCGCAAGCGCGAGCGCCGCGACAAGCAGCGCAAAGCGGAACTTCATGGCGTTTGCTCTCTCTTTCTCACATTCTCAAAATTTCACGGGGATCACGGGACTAAAATGTTCTGATCGTCGGCGGTGATATCCGTAGCGTAGGGGTTGAGCATCGAATTCGTCATCTCGAGCACCTGCTCGGGATAGAGCGTGTAGAAGGACTTGCCCTTGTACCAGCCCGCGCCGTCGCCGGGGAGCGTGGCAAAGCTGATGGCGTCCGTCCCGCCCATGGAGAGCGCCTGGTTGGCGAGCCACACGAGGTTGCCGAGCGTCAGGTCGGTCTTGACATATTTTAAGAACGTTTCCGCCATCGCGGGAACGTTTTCAATCTTCATCAGCTTTTGCGCCACAGTCTTCAAAAACGCCTGCTGCGTGCCAATGCGGCCGATATCCTGCCGCCCGCCGTAGCCGGGGTTATCCTTGTCGGAGTTGTGGCGGAAGCGCACGACCTCCATAGACTGCTGGCCGCTCAGGTGCTGGAGACCGGCCTTGAAGTGAATGTGCAGATCTTGGTAGGGGTCGTCGTAGTCCATATCCTCGGGCACGTCGAAGTCGACGCCGCCGATCTGGTCGATGAGCGCGATGAACCCCTTCAGGTCGACGGAGACGTAGAAGTCCACGGGGATGCCGAGCATATCTTCAATGTTGCTGCGCAGCTTTTCCGTGCCGCCGTTATTGTAGGAGGAATTGAGCTTGTGGCCGTTGCTCATCAGCGTGTCGCGCGGCAGGCTGACGACGTCGATCTTCTTGTTCTCCGCGTCAAAGCGCACGAGCATGTTCGTGTCGCTGCCGCCGGCGTCGTTGTCCACACCGTAGGCGAGGATCGTATAGCAGTATTTTTTGCGCTCTTTGCCGTTAGAAATGGTTTGAATGGCGTCGCTGTCCTCCGCCGTGCCGTCCTGCTGCGTCTGCTGGTCCTCGTTGTCCGTGACGGGCTCAGGCGCGCGCACGACGTACTTGACCGTCGCCACAATGGCCACGGTCAGGAAAAGAAGCGACAGAAGCGTGACGACCGCGCGCTCACCGCGATTTGCGCGTTTCTTCTTTTTCTTCGGCCTGCGGCGCGGCTCGCTTTCGCGGCCGATGCTTGGCTCGTAATAGTCCTTCTTTCTCATCTTGTTGCTCCGATCATTTTTCTTTTGGTTTACAATAATGCATTCTACCCTGCGCGGCGGAATTGTGCAAGAGTAATTTTGCCGCGCGGGAGTCACACTCTTATGTTAGACGCAAAAAGTCGAAAAAAGTTTCAAAATCCCTTGTATTTTTTTCGCGTGGCCATGCCGCCGCGGATGTGGCGCTGGGCCTTGTTGACCTCCAGCACCTCCTTGACCTGCAAGTATAGGCTGCGGTTGAATTGCGGCAGGCGGTCCTGTAAGTCCTTGTGCACGGTGGACTTGCTCACGCCGAACTTTTTTGCCGCGGCGCGCACGGTGGCGCGGTTTTCGATGATGTAGGCGGCCAGCGCGCAGGCGCGCTCTTCCATGTTACCCTTCATGTAGCACACTCCTGACTCATGTTGCTCCATCTATATGCGTGCAGAAGGGGAATATGCGCATCGGGAATGAATACGCGGCAAAAACGTTGTGCAAAGCGGTTCAGGCATGTTATAATTTCTCTGTCTACACCGAAGACGGCACAAACGAAACGACAGGGAGGTCCTGCATGGAAAATAAACTCATCCGCAGCAAATACTTTTTATACCTGACCGAATTTTTTGCCGGTATGTCCGTTATGGCGGTCGAGCTCGGTGCGAGCAGGCTCATGGCCCCGTACTTCAGCTCGTCGCAGATCGTGTGGACCGTTATCATCGGCGTCATTATGATCGCGATGGCCATCGGCAACGTCTGGGGCGGCAAGCTCGCCGACAAGAGCGCGACGCCCGATAAGCTCTACCGCCGCCTCATCATCGCGGCCATATGGATCGCGCTCATCCCGTTTGTGGGACGGTACCTGATCGCGGGCATCTCGCTGCTGCTGGCGCTTTTCGTGACGAAAAACTTCCTCGTCTGGGCGGCGCTCGCGGCGTGCCTTGTGATCTTCGCGTTCCCGTGCGTGCTGCTCGGCACCGTCACGCCGTCGCTCACGCGCTTCACGGTCGACAATCTCGACGACACGGGCAAGACCGTGGGCAGGCTCAACGCGCTCAACACCATCGGCAGCATCATCGGAACCTTCGTGCCGACGTTTGTGACGATCCCCGCCGTCGGCACGGCGGCAACGTTTTTGATCTTCTCCGGTGTGCTCGCGGCCATCGGCATCGCGTACTTCGTGTTCGAGAAGAAAAAGAGCGTGCCGGGGATCGTCTCCGTCCTTTTGATCGCTGGACTGTGCTTTGCCCTGCCGTCTTACAGCTTCGCCTTCTGGCAGAGCGACATCACGCTTGAGGACGAGTCCATCTACAACTATTTGCAGGTGCAGGACGACGCGAAACGCACGACGCTCTCGACGAACGTGCTCTTCGGTGTGCAGAGCGTGCAGGTCAAGGGCGACGCGCTGACGGGCATGTACTATGACTACGCGCTCGCCGCGCCCTGCATGGCGGGCATGGACGGCACGGACAACGAAAACCGCAGCGTGATGATCCTCGGCATGGGCTCTGGCACGTACGCGAGCTACTGCACGCGCTATTTCTCCGGCGCGAGTGTGCAGGGCGCGGAGATCGACAAAAAAATCGCCGACATCGCGACAGACTACTTCGGACTTCCAGGCAGCGTGACCGTCGCGGTCGAGGACGGGCGCGCGTACCTTGCCGCGTCGAAGGAGAAGTTTGACGTCATCATGGTGGACGCCTATCAGGATATTACCATCCCGTTCCAGCTCTCGAGCGTCGAGTTTTTCAATGAAGTGCAGGCACATTTGAAGCCGAACGGCGTGATGGTCGTGAACCTCAACATGACGTCCGCGGAGAACGGCTCGATCAACGAATACCTCTGCGACACGATGGCGAGTGTCTTCCAGCACACCGTCACCGCGCCGGTGAGGGGCAACACGAATACCGAGGTCTTCTGCACGAACGCGGATGACTGGGAGGAGACGTTCCTGCGCAGCATCGCAAAGCTCAAGGACAGCGACTATGCCGATATGATGCGCACGGTCTACTCGAAGCTCACGCCCTATGAGGGCGGAAGCTGCATCCTGACGGACGACAAGGCCCCTGTCGAGGTGCTGGGCATGCGCGTGCTCGACGAGCTCATCGGCGATGAGCTCAACTACTACAAAGACGAACTGAGAACCGGCGGCCTGTCCACACTGATCGGTAATTGAAAACAAAAAGAATCCCGCGCCCACGGCGCGGAATTCTTTTCAGGGTGGAGAGCCTCGCAGAGTTTTTACCCGCAAGGGGTACGCAGCATCCGTAAGGCAGCAAAGCTGCCAACGGCCGGCCAGGTGCCGCGCACGGCACGAAATAAATTCAAATCGGTTTTCCGCCGCGACATGTGCGCCCTCCAGAGGGGCTTCTCTTGCCCGCTGCGGGGCAATTCACCTTCTGGCAGAAAACTCTTTGCGCGAAGTGGAAACCGGCGAAGTGCCGCCAGCGGCGGAAACAGCAAGTCGGTTTCGAGGAAGCGGCACGATTGGCGCGCCTGCAAGGGCGCGCCAATCGTAGTGCCGCAACGGTGTAAGGTCGAATTGTCCGCTTTTAGCGGACAACCGAGGCACAGAACGCAGCGAAACCTTCTCAAAAAAGTGGCTTTGCCACTTTTTTGATTACAAAATCAGCATCAGCACAGGAATCACGACGAAGCACGCGATCGTGGAGAGCGCCGCGCCCTGCGCGGCGAATTCCTCGTCCGCGCCGTATTCCGCGGCGGCGACGACCGTCTGCGTCACGACCGGCATCGCCGTTTCGACGATGAGCACGTCGTGAGCAAGGCCCGTCACGCCGAACGCCCTGCACAGCGCGACCGAGAGCGCCGGCGCGAGCAGGAAGCGGAAGATCATCGCGATGCCTAAGTCGCGGTCGAGCCGGACATTTTTGAGCCCGATGTCGTGGATGATATAGCCCGTGAGCAGCAGCGCCAGCGGCGTGACGAGGTTGTTCATATAGCGGCAGTAGCTCATCACGAGCGAGGGGAGCCTCACTTCAAACCACACGAGCGCGAGGCCGACGAAAACGGCGATGACGGCGGGCGTGGTCAGGAATTTCTGGAGCATCTTGAGGTCAAAGCCGCGGCTCTCGCCCGACCAGCGCACAAGCGAGAGAAACAGCAGCTGGACAAAGCTGGTGTTGACGAGGTAGTAGAGCATGACGTAGGGCGTGCAGGTGTCGCCAAAGAGCTCGGTGCACATCGCAAGGCCGACGAAGATGGCGTTCGACACCGAGCACATCATCATAAAAACGCCGAGCTTTTTGCGCGGCAGCTTCAAGAGCCTGCCGACGAGCAGTGACAGGATCGTGATGACCACGGTGCCGAGCAGCGGCACGAGCAGAAAGTTGCCCGACTGAACCAGAAGATCACGGGTCAGGTTATTCGTCAGCCCGTAGACCGACATGCAGGGGATGGCGACAGAGAGCGTGAACTTGCCGATAAAGGCCTTGGCCTGCGGGCCCATCCAGCCCCTGGCCGCGCAGAAATAGCCCGTCGCCGTCAGCAGCAGGATGATGGTGACGGAAGAGACCGCGTGCAGAAATCCTTCCATGGTGTGACCTCGGTGTTAAGAAATAGTTACACCAGTATAACACGCCTGCGGCAAAAGACAAGAGACGAAAAAGACGGTTGCAATGCCGGTTCGGATACGCTATGATGGGCGAAGATGAGCGCGCAGTGCGCGCCCGGAGAAAAAGAGATCGAGAACTTTGAGAGGAGTTTTGTTTTTATGAAAGCAGCGCTGGTCATTATGGCGGCGGGCATGGGCTCGCGCTACGGCGGCAATAAGCAGGTGGACGGCATCGGTCCGAACGGTGAAATTTTGATGGAATACTCCATTTTCGACGCGCTGCGCGCGGGCTTTACGAAGGTGGTCTTCATCATCAAGCCCGACATGCGCGACTTGATGGAGAACATGGTCGGACATCACCTTGCCGCGCGCAAAACGGCGGATGGGGACAATGTCGAGGTCTGCTATGCGTATCAGGATTTTTCGAGCGTGCCCGATTTTTATAAGGTGCCGTCTGATCGCGTCAAGCCGTTCGGCACGGTGCACGCGCTTTTATGCGCGCGCGAATTTGTGCACGAGCCGTTCGTCGTTATCAACGCCGACGACTATTACGGCGTGGACGCGTTCAAGACCATTTACGCCGAGCTCTCAAAGCTTGCCGAAAGCGGCGAGGGCACGATGGTCGGCTATGACCTCTGCAACACCGTGAGCGAGCACGGCACGGTCACGCGCGGCGTGTGCCACGTGAACGAACAGGGGATGCTCGACCGCGTGGTCGAGACGTTCCACTTAAAGCCCTGCGCCGACGGCAAGATCCGCGACATTCAGGAAAACGGCGACGGCCCGGTCTACGCGCCCGAGACGCCGGTCTCGATGAACTTCTGGGGCTTTACGCCGTGGCTGTTTGAAAAGCTGGACGCGTATTTTAAGGATTTCCTCCGCGCGCTGCCCGACGGCGAGCTCAAAAAAGAGTGCCTGCTGCCGAGCCTGATCGGCGAGCTCATCGACCGCGGCGAGCTCAGTGTCTCCGTTCTGCGCTCGAGCGCGCGCTGGTTCGGCATGACGTATCACGAGGATAAGGAAATGGTGCAGCGCGAGCTTCAGAAATTACACGACGCGGGCGTGTACCCCAAAACGCTGCGCGCGTGAGCGAGACAAATCGAAAAAATCTGCCGCCTCCGGACATACTAAGTCCGGAGGTGATTTTTATGCCGCGAAAAGACCCTGGCATGCCGTATGACCTGGCACCGATGCTCAAGGCGCGCTTCGGCCAGCCGGACGACTGCGCCGATCTTGTCAACAAGTACGGCACCTATAACATCCAGCCGACGTCGGACACGGAAAATCTGTTCCCGCTCATCGCGCCGGGCCTTCCTGAGCAATGGAAGCGCATGGCGGTCGGCAAGAAGGACGTTGAAAACTTGCAATAAAGCAAACGGGAGGGAGACGTGTATCGCGTCTCCCTTTATCTTCTCCAAAATCCCTGAAACAGCAACGGTTCATGTTTATAGGTACACAATGTGACCTATGGGGCAGACCGGACGGTACAGGGTACGAAAAAAGTAAGTCGAGGGAATTTCCCTCGACTTATTTTTTCTTTGATCCCAAGTTTATTTGAGCGCCACATTTCAATTGGATGCGCAGACTTGATATGGGATATAACATTAGATGAAATTTCAGCCCTCTGCCTTTTCATTGGCAGAGGGCCGTTTTTTGCTT
>UMBI01059758.1_pt1 | contig 15655 bp, 18 predicted proteins | sample 1963911 | NCBI WGS metagenome assembly UMBI01 (sample SAMEA4835936, study PRJEB28245) | human gut metagenome | biome: gut microbiome; material: fecal sample | place: Denmark | collected 2008
TGGCTAGCAGACCGCGACGGTATGGGAGTGCACTGTGGTCAGGAGCACGAGAGTTAGTATACACTCTCCAGGCTCAAAAACCTAACGTGCAATTCCTCGCGATCGCGCACGAGCATGCGAGCGAATGCGAGCGCGTCCTCGAGCCTGGTGCAAGTCTTCACGCGCTTGTCGTTGTAGTTGAAGTCGTAGTACCAGATGTTGAACTGTTTGAAATCGGTCATTTGGAAACTCCTTTATTTCCGTCTCTGCCTTACAAGAAATATAATAGCACTAACTGATACAAAAAACTAGTTGAAAAATATAACAACAGCCACTAAAATAATAACCAAGTTCCAACAGACGAGGGAAAGGATCGTCATGAACAAGTCCAAAACCGAGGCCCTGTGGAGGGCACTGTGCGCGACAACATGCAAGCCTGGCACACGCGCACCCTACGACAGCGTGTGCGTACATAACCGCGTGGTCTACGCTACGAACAGCTACGTCCTGCATCGCGTCGAGGGCCTCTTCCAATCCGGTATGCTCTTCCGCGCGCTTCACGGTCATAGCCTCGCATATATCGACCGTACCGACGTCCTGGACGGTCTGCTTAAATACCGTCCCGACAATCGCGAGTTCGCAAACATGATTCCAGATTACGATCCCGCAAAGCTCACGCTCGCGCTGCGACCGCATCTAGCGCTAGGCTCTACGGTTAAGTTCTATAGCGGGGCGCGTCGAGAGCACGCGCCCCTGGTCATCGTGAGTAAGACGATCACTCCCGAGGAGCCGGTCATCATAACGACCGTCATCCAGGGTGAGAATAACGGGTGGAAATAGCTGTGAGTTGTTAAAGATTCTTCAACTAGAATACCGTTAGGCTTACGGGACTCGGCAAAGGGTCGGGTCCCTTTTTTCTGCCGGAAAGGAGGCAATGGAAAATGGACGTCAATGTAGTTATGGATCTGGTGAGCAACGTGGCATTTCCAATCGCGGCATTCGTGATGATGTACTACAGCAACACGAAGACCATCGAGGAGCTTCGCAAGACCATCGAGGAGAACAGCCTGATCATGGCAAAGCTCTCCGAGAAGCTCGACAATCTCAACAACAAGGAGGTCTAGCAACATGAAACCAAACCGCATCGAGCGGAAGAAAGGCGCGGCTCTTGCCGCGTTTTTCTTCGCGCTCGCGATCGCATTTTCGGTGCCGACCGGCGCGGAGGCATACCAGAGCGTCGACAAGTACGTATCCAATGGCCACGGCTACCTCAATGCGTCTTACCTCGTCATCCATGAGACGGCGAATCCAGGCGCAAGTGCCTACAACCATACGCTATTGTGGGCGCGTGACGATACCTATGCGGTACATCACGTGATGGAGCTCGACGGCTCGACCGTGTATAACACGGTGCCCGAGAATCGTTTGTGCTGGCATGTTGGTAACGGCAACTACGCAACTATCGGCATCGAGCTCGCGCACGCAACGAACGCGGCCGATTTCGCTAAACAGTGGGGCGAGGCCGTCAAGTGGACCGGGGACGAGCTACGAGCCCATGGTTGGGACACGTCGCGCCTGCTGTCCCACTACGAGGCCGCTCGGCGCTGGGGCGGTTCAGACCATACCGACCCTAACGGCTATTTCCGCTCATACGGGAAGACATGGCTCGATTTCAAGCGGGCTGTTTCCGCATATCTCGGGAGCGGATACGTGGCCCCTATCGCGCCCACCGACGGCAACGGGGGCACCTATCAGCCTTCGACCTCCGCGACTCGCTCGTCATTCCCCAAGTCAACCGGGAAGAGCGTGAACATTCACTACGCGCTTCACAACCGCTATGGTGCGTGGAACGGGGCCGTTACCAATTTCAACGACAGCGGCAGCGACGGCTTCGCGGGCATGCCTTACGGTTCCCACGACATGCTCATCGCTTGGGTCGATAGCGGCACCCTTCGCTATCGCGTCCACACCAAGGAGAGCGGCTGGCTCGGCTGGGTGCAGTATGCCAACTACAACGATTCCGTAAACGGCATGGCAGGCATCTGGGGCCAGACTATAGACGGCGTGCAGATGTATTACATAACGCCTAACGGTGACTACAAGCAGGTCTACTACCGTAGCCAGGACGTCGCGCACGCCGGTTACTGGGACGAGGTGTGCGACGACGGCACGACCTACGGAGGCGACGACTACGCGGGCATGTACGGTTACGCGCTCGACCGACTGCAATGCTATGTATCGGACGGCACGCGTCGTTAGTAAAGTTTATTAGAATAACCGTTGACATACAAAGCGCCTTCTTCCTATAATGTCCATGACAGCAACGGGAAGGGGGGTGCATTTCATGACAAACGCAAAGAAGGAGCGCGGACGAATCGGACGTCGAATCCAGATTTGCCATTGTATCGGCAAGACTGTCGACAACGGTAAGCTGATTGATTTCGAGTACGACCTCTACGGTGACTATTCGGACCCGGTGAAGGCTACGAACACGCTTCGCAAACGATTAGGAGATTCGTTCATCTCGATCACAAGAGTCGAGACCGAATCAGACTATTACTCAATCCCTACAAGACTTTTTCTAGAAGTCGCCATGAACTACTCAATCGGAAAGGAACCTCACTATGACTAACGACAACACCCAGCTCGCACCTATGGACAACTGCACCAACCTCTACACCCCGGCAAGCTACTCCAGCATCCAGGCAACCGACACAGCGACCAAGAAGCTCGTCGTCAACGCGATGAACAACGCCGAGTCCCTGTCTGACCATGAGGGCGAGCCCCTAAACGTCATCGGCGTGTTCACCAAGCCCGGCATCCGCCGCGCTCGCGACAAGAACGGCGTCGATATGCCCTGCACCAACACCACGCTCGTATGCGAGGACGGAACCGCCTATTTCTCCCAGTCCGAGGGCGTACGAAACGCCGCGGATAACTTCATGGCCGCGGGCCTGTTCGAGGAGGGCGAGATCGTCCCGATGAAACTCGTTTCCAGCAAGCTCCCCAACGGCAACACGCGAAAGACGCTCGTGCTCGTCTAGTCAAGACTTAACCCTCACATCCCGTTGCTTTAATATCAGGCGGTGCGGTCAAGGCCGCACCGCTTTTTATTTTGGAGGTCGCCCATATGGCACGTGCTAAAAGGAAATCGGACGAGGTATACAACGCGCGGCGCCGCGCCAAGCGACTGCTGGCTCGCCTGGAGCGCGAGGACGTTAGCGGCATGAGCGCGTCGCAGAAGCGAGCGCGCGCCGACTATATCGCGAGCGTGCGCGAGCAGATTGCGCAGTCATACCAGGGGACGCGGCAGGTTCACCAGGTGCCCGAGGCGCAGACGCGCACCAAGAGGGCAGCGGAGCGCCTGGACCGCATGACGACCGCGCCGCGAAAGGCGAAATCGCGCGCCGCGAGGTCGAACCTCATATTCCAGCGGCAACTCAACCTGGCGCGATCTGGCGCGCCGAGTACGCTCGGCGACAGCGGCAAGGAGGCTGTATCGGTCTTCTACGCGGCGACGCGCCGTTTCTGGCGCGGGAAGGACCCCAAGGAGCGAAACAGGCTGATCATGGAGGGGCTGGGCGTGACGTCGCTATCGGAGGCCTACGACCGCGTTATCGGCGCCAACAGGAAGGCGTTCGACAGCCTGGTGTCGGCGGGGGCGCAGACGTCGCTCGTCGAGGGGCTGACCTCCGAGAACGAGGCCTTCTATGGCGAGGTCGATTTCGATGCGGAGCTGGCCGGCTCGGCGGTATGGGCCTCAAAGATCGTAATGTTTGGGTAGGAGAAAAAAAGGTGCGGGGATGGGATACAAGTCGAAGAGGCCGGAGTTTCGGGTAGCGGCGAGCTACGATACCGAGACGTGCAATATATGCATCGACCGCGCCGGTAACACGTGGCGCGCCTATCCCGTGCTATTTATCGTGAACGATTTGCGCGGATGCGACCTGCGGACCTATGAACCCGGCGCGGGCCGTATCGACTTCTACCGTCACGAGGACGAGATGCAGGTCGCTATCGACGAATATATCGCATGGGGTGAGCGCGAACACTGTATTCCGATCGTCTGTGCCTACAACCTCATGTTCGACCTGCAACCCCTCATGCACGACCTCAATGCGCGCTGGGACATGGAGGTGTCCGCGCAGAGTGCTACGAGCGCCTATACCGTGGACATCGTGCGCGACGGCGCGGTAAAGCTCCGTTTCTGGGATACCTTCTACCTCGAGATGCGCGGGCTCGCGAAGATGGGCGAAGCCGCAGGTCTGCCGAAGGCCGAGGGCGATTGGGACTATTCCAAGATCAGAACGCCCGAGACCCCGCTCACGCAGGAGGAGCTATTCTACGCCGCACGCGATACCGAGGTCATCCCGGCATATCTGCGCTACCTGCTCGAGTCAAACGAGTGGTTGCGCCCCGAGTGGCTCGGCGTGCGCGTGCTGACGAAGACGTCACTCGTGCGCCAGGCGGGAAAGATGGAGACGGGACGCCTCCGCATCCCCAGGGCGAAGGGCAGGCCGATCTCGGTGCAGGCCGCTTTCGAGCGCATGTGCGCCGAGGAGCTCGCGCCGACCTACGCGCAGTACGCGCTGCGCAAGGCCTGCTTTCGAGGCGGCTTCACGCTCACGAGCGCGCGCTATTCCGGCACCGTGCAATCGAACGTCTACTCGATTGACGAGACCTCCGCGCACCATGCCTACATCAACGGCCATATGTGCCCGGTGCACTTTCGCGGCCTGCTTCCTCCGGTACTCCAGGCGATGGCCGAGACCGTGTGCGCGACCGGTCTCGATGCGGCGATGCGCCACTGGGAGGAGCCGTTCGGGTGCGCCTTCCATGCCCAGATACGGTTTACGAATATGCGCCTGCTCGAGGGGAGCGCCTTCGCGTGCTGGGATATCGCGCTGCTATCTGAGGCGAAATTCAAGGCCAAGGGCCAGCTGGGAGACTGGGGAGGCGAGGCCGACCGCGACGGCGTGACCGCAGTTCGCAGCGCCGGTTACGTTGATACCGCATATAACGGGCGCTTCGCGTTCGGAAAGCTTGTATCGGCAGAATCCGCGATAGTCAACGTGTCCGAACTTGAGCTGTGGTGCATGAGCCGGGTATATGCCTGGGATGCGATGGAGGTGATTTTGGGGGAGGGCACTATGAGTTTCGTAAAGCCGCCCGACTACGTGACCCTGCTGTCGAACCTGTTCTACGCGCGCAAGGCCGCGTGCAAGGAGATACTCAAGACCTACGCCACGGGCACACCGTACGCGCCGGAAATACCCGAGACGATTCCCGAGGGCATCGCCGCGCGCGTCCGCTCGGGGGAGATGGAGCGCGCCGACCTCGAGGCGTACTACAACTCGACCGTCAAGGGCATGTTCAACTCCATCTACGGCATGGAGGCGCAGGACGTATTCAAGCCCGGCTACAAGGTCGAGGACGGCGAGATAAGCGTCGACCGCTCTACCGTCGTTTCGCGCGAGACCTATTCGGAGCATTACGAGGACGCGAAGAATAAGCTCGTACTCTATCCATACGGACTGCGCATCGTGGGCGGGTCCCGCATGGCGATCGTCGCGGCAATCGAGCTTATATATCGCGCGCTCGGCGAGCGCGTGCGCGTGCTGGGCGGCGATACCGACTCACTCAAGATATCGTGTGATATGGGCGTCACGTCGGACGACATCATGGACGCGCTCGCGCCGTTCCACGCGGCCGTCACGGCCTCCATAGACTCATGCATGGGCCGCATCCGCGTGAACTTCCCCGCCTATGCCTCGACGCTCGCGGGCGTGGGAACGTTCGAGGTCGAGGGCGAGGCCTATCCCCTGCATATGGACGCCTGGAACAAGGCGCGCGTGAGCTGGGACGGCGAACATGCGCACATCACGTGTGCGGGCCTATCTCGTCCGGCTGGTATGTACCATATCGAGAACTGGATTGACGACATGAGCGCGCGCCACGGTTTCGCCGAGGTCGCGCCGCGCGTGCTCGGCTGGGGAGTGCGCGTGTCGCATGCCGTGTGCCACGCGCTCGAGCACTACCGGCCCGCATCCGCCGACGTGCTGGACATGGACGTGACCGACTACCTCGGTAAGACCGCGCACGTGTGCGCGCACGAGTCGATAGCGCTCTATCCCTCCGACCGCGTGCTCGGCGATTCGGAGAAGGGCGGCAACGCGCGCACGGTGGCCTACATGCGCGAACGCTACGGGCGCGAGGTGGACACGGTCGAGCGCGTCATCGACTACGACGGCGGGCGCGCGAGCTACACTTACATCGACGACGAAGGGAACGAGGCCGAATGGTAAACCTGAACGACGGCATACACTACAACTGGGAGAAGACGCTCAGCTACAACGCGGATATCACGATGGTCGTAGGCGCGCCCAACAAGGGCAAGACGTACGGGCTTCGCGCCTACGCGCTCAACGCCGCGATAAAGCGCGGCGAGCGTTTCGTCGAGGTGTGCCGCACGCTCGACGAGCGCGACAGCGTGAAGAAGGGATACTTCGACAAACTGGTCGCGACCGATGACGAGTTCGCGAGATACGAATATAAGTGCGAGAACAACGAGTTCAAGTACCGGCCGGCCGACGCCGAGAAGGGCACGCCGTGGAAGGTGTGCGGGTACGTCGTCGGCTACGCCGAGATGCAGGGAACCAAGAAGAGGACGTTCACCGACGTCAAGAACGTCATCTTCGACGAGGCGATCATCGAGAACATCGACGCGAGCCACACCTACAAGCGCAACGAGTGGAACATGCTCGCGCGAATCATCGATTCGTGCGTCCGCGAGGACCCCTACGACGGGCATCGCATCAAGCCGCATGTCTTTTTGCTCGGCAACGCCGTCGACCTGCTTAACCCCTATTTCGCGGCGATCGGCGTGAAGGGCGTCCCGAGGTTCGGATATACGTGGTACCTCGACAAGATGGCCCTGCTCCATTACGTCGAGCCGGACGAGCACGACCGCTACCGCATGGACAACACGCTCGCGGGCCGCATGGGCAAGGTCACCGGCTACACGAAAGCCACCTACGCGAACGACTTCGCCGAGGACAACCGATACATCTCAAAGAAGCCCCCGCGCGCTAAATACGTCATGGGGTGTGTCCATATGGGGGAGAAATACGGCATCTGGGTCGACATGAGCGAAGGGTACTACTACGTGACCGGGAAGATTCCAAAGAACGCAGAACCGGTATTCGCGCTCACGAGGCGCGACAACACGCCCAACCGCATAGCCGCACAGCGCGCCGTCAAGACCCTGCGCGTCATCGTCCAGATGTACTATGAGGGCAGCGTGCTCTTCGACTCGGTGAAGGTGCGCGAGGGCTTCCTGGACGCGATGGCGCTCTATGGCGTAAAATGACCGCGACGCCCGCGACGACTCGCGCGGAAAGCGGCGAGTAGGGACGATTCGGGGCAGCTATATCGTTCGGTCGATACCCGAACCCCGCACGCTCGGCGGCGTGTTTCAGCCGCACGCGCCACAGTTTCGCAAAGGCGTTATATAATGGGCGCGATGCTAGGGCGAGAGCCCGTTCGCATCGCGCCCTTATTTATAGCTATAGAAAGGAGCTGACATGGACGAGGACGAGAAGCCCAAGACCGAGGACGAACAGGAGATCGAGGACGAGACCGGCACGTCCGGCGAGGAGGCGCACCGCATCGGCGACTTCGACGACCTGCGCGACCGCCTGGAGCGCATCGAGAACGCGCTCGGCGACATCACCTCCACGCTCGAGGCTATGCGCACGACCGCAGCCGCTATCGACATCGACAACGGTGCCGACGTGGTCGACTCCGACGGCGACGGAGACGCCGACGTCATCGACGACGGCGAAATCGAGATTCCCGATTACGAAGACATGGACCTTGACCTTTAAGGAGGCTAGCAGATGGCAACCAACAGCACCACGATCGCGGGCCGCGTGTACCTGTCCGCGACCAACGATTTCCAGCAGCGCGTGCCCGACCCGACCGTCTCGGGCATCGACGCGACGAGTAAGTTCCTGTTCCAGCCGAACAACGGACGCTACCTGAACGAGTTCATCGATGCTTACGTCAACCGCATCGGTGACCAGATCATCCACAACAAGGAATGGGAGAATCCCCTGCGCGCCTTCAAGGGCGCGACGATGCGCTACGGTTTCAGCATCCAGGAGTCGGCTTTCAAGTGGATCAAGGCGCACACCTACAAGGTCGACGACGCCGTGCTCGAGAAGGTGAACGCGCCGGAGGCCGCAGTCTGGTACCACAGCGTCAACCGCAAGGACCGCTACGACATCTCGCTCGAGTACCCCGACCTGCGCCAGGCATTCCTGGACGAGTACGGCCTGAACCGCCTCATCGACGCCGTGCTGACCGTGCCGCGCAACTCGGACAACTACGACGAGTACCTGTGCATGCTCAACCTGATCGCCTATTACGAGAACAACTGGGGCTTCTTCAAGCACCACGTGAGCGCAGCCCCGACCGACGAGGCGACCGGTAAGGAGTTCCTCAAGGCCGTGCGCGCCTACGCGAGCAAGCTCGAGTTCCCGACCGCGCTCTACTCCCCCGTATCGGCCGAGTACGGTATCCCCGTGTTCGCCAAACCAGACGAGCTCGTGCTCCTCATCACCGCCGACGCCATGGCATCGGTTGACGTCGACACGCTCGCGGGCATCTTCAACCTCGACAAGGCCGATATCAAGTACCGCACCGTCATCGTGCCCGAACTTCCCGTGCCCAACGCATTCGCGCTCCTCACCACGGACGCCTTCTTCGTGTGCCAGGACGTCGTATATAGCAACGAGAGCTTCTACAACCCCGCTACGCTCAACACGAACTACTACCTGCATCACTGGGAAATCGTGTCGGCCTCCCCGTTTGTCCCCGCGATCCTGTTCACGACCGACGTCGCGACCGATATCCCCACGCTTAAGCAGAACGTGACCGGCGTCAAAATCACCGCCGCATCCCAACGTCTCAAGCCGGGCGAGACGACGCAGATGACCGTGAAGCTCGACGGCGCCGTCACAGAAAACGACCTCGGCGTGACCGTCGAGCCGAACGCCGTGACATGGAGCGTGAGCGCCGAGACCGCCGCAACCGGCGGCAAGCCGATCGCGCTCAACTCCGCGACGCGCGTCGACCGACTCGGCGTCCTCCACGTCCAGAAGACCGACCTCAAGGCGGGCAACGTCCTCCACGTGACCGGAACGACCTCCTACGTCAACCCCTCCGGCACGACCACGCTCCGTACCGAGACCGTGGACATCACGATCGCCTAGCCTATAATCTATAGTGCAAGGTGCCGCGCCTCCGCTCATGCGTGAGCGGGGGCGCATTTCTTTTAGGAGGCAAAATGGGCGATTTTCCCAACCTCGACAATGTAGACGTGTACCGCTACGACAACACGCTCGACTACTCACGATTCAAGCCGACCGCGCGGCTCAAGATGTGCAATGTGCCGTGGTGCGGTCAGTACGACGATGTGGTGAAGTTCGACGACGACGCCGCGCGCGATGCGTGGTTCGACGCGCTCGAGGGCGAGGTAATCAACCTCGAGACCATGTTCAACGTCAAGCCGGACGGCGCGTCCAAGGTGCCGGTACCTGTTACCTCCGCGCAGGGATATAACTATCTCGTCGTGGACCTTCCGCGCATGACGAGCGACGCGCAGCCGCTCGCGTACGCCGCAGGCGATCGCAAGCGCCGCTATTTCTATTTCATCCAGGACGCGCAGCAGCTATCCCCCAACTCGACGCGACTGATCCTCACGCTCGACGTATGGACGACCTATATCAACGAGATGCAATTCGACTACGTGCTGCTCGAGCGCGGGCACGCGCCGGTGTCCGCGTCGAGCGTGGCCGACTACCTCGCGAGCCCGCGCGAGAACAGCGCATACCTGCTATCCGATGATGTCAACACCGGTGGCGAGCCGTTCGTCGAGACCGCGCGCGCCGTCAAGAACTACAGCGCCGAGACGCAGCGCGCGTGCATCGCGACATACGCCGATCTGCAGGGCGACCTCGGGACCGCGTCCGCGCCTAAAGTACCGGCGATTTCGGAGCCTGCAACCTCGGGTATGCTCGCGCCGCGCGTGTACTCCGTCGCCGTCGGCGACCTCCAGCCGTTCCTGCGCGCTCTCGAGGCCAACGCGCCCTGGATGAAATCGACGGTGCTCGGCGTGTTCTTCGCGCCGTCCGATCTGCTCACGCAGTCCGCACCGTTCACGCTTTGGGGTGTGCCGGTGACCATCCTGAACGCAGTCCAGAAAATCGAGACGTTCATGCGGCCCGGCGTGGCGGATTTCGGCTATCCGGCTCAGGCCGCAGGTTTCGCGAAACTCTACACGTACCCCTATGCCGCGATACGCATCGGCGACGAGCGCGGGCAGACCTCCACGGTGCGAATCGAGGACCTAGGCGCGGACGGCATCCAGCTCGCGAGCGCCGTCAACCTCGTCATGCCGTATATCTCCATCGACGCTCGCCTGCTCGGCATCGCCGGCGCAACGGATTCTCTCACGTTCCAGACAATCGAGGGCCGCGCATACAGCTACGGCGGGGCATGGGGCGAGTACCTCAAGAGCTGGAACCTCCCCGTGATGCAGGTTACCCAGAGCGCCGCGAGCCGTGCCGCGTACACGACCGTCTACAACCGCGCGCATGCGAAGCTCGCGGCCGACAACGCGCTCGCATCGTCGCTCGCGTCCAACGCGACCGCTAACACCAACGCGAACAACTCCGCGAGGAACATCACCGACAACAACGCCGTCAACACGGCTGCGAACACGGCAGTCACGAGCAACGCTAACGACTGGGCCCTCACCGGAGCGAGCGCTTCTAACAAGAAACTAGCCGCCGACTGCAGCGCAGACAACGCCGCATCGACCGCGATGACGGGATTGCAGAACGACGTCGTCGCAATCACCACGGCGAACAATAACGCGGTCGCGATCGCGAGCTCTGCCGGTTCCGTCATCACGGGAGGACTCACCGGGGGGCCCGCTGGCGCTACGAGTGCCGCGATCGGCGGCGTGGCCGACCTCGCCGTATCTATCCCATCGGCAAACGCGGCAGCGACGATATCGCAGTCCAGCAAATCCGTGACCGTAACCGTAGCGCAGACCAACGCGCTCCAGAAGACGCTCAACGCCGAGAATTACACTGCGGCTGTATGGGGTGTCCAGAACAACGCGAGCAACTCCGCGACAACGATCCGCAACGAGGCGAGCACCAAGGTCGCATCGAATAACGCAGCCGTCATGAGCACCAACGCGGCAAACACCAAGGCTACCGGGGACGCGAACGCGAACCGCGCATACGCTACCGCGATAGACGCGATATCTGCGGGCCTCAACCAAGCGGGCGTCGCGGCCCCCGCGCAATTCGGAGCGAACGCGAACGGGCAATCGGGCGCCACCGCACCTCGTGCACTCTTCGCCCAGGTCGTCACGCAGCGAGAATGCGACATCATGAACGCGGCCTCGGCATTCGCCCGCTACGGTTACGCGCTCATGCGCGAGTTCAGTATGGAGCGGATGCAGGTCATGCGCCATTTCACCTATTGGAAGTGCGCCGAGGTGTGGTGCAGCGGCAACGGCAACGCGCTCGAGGGGGCGCAGGGCGCAATCAAGGATATACTTATACGTGGCGTGACCGTCTGGAGCCGCCCGGAGGAAATCGGTCACGTGAGCATCTACGACAACATGTAAAGGAGGCATCATGGCAGATATCGACCTCGACGCGCTTCTCAAGGCCGAGACCTATCAGGGCATGACCGACGAGGAGATTAACGCGATCATCGACTACAAGGTCGAGCGCGCCAAGGGCGACGCGACCATCAGCAAGGACATGGAGGCGCACCGGGCGATTATGCAATCGCTCATGAGCGCGCAGGCCGAATCAGGTGAGAAAGTGCGCGTCGCATTCCAGGCCGCACTGGACGCCCCGGTGACCTATGAGGAGGTAAGCGCATGAGCAAGGGACGCAGGGGCTACAAGGGCCCGCGCAAGTACAGGCCGGGGGCGCAGCCGACATACTGGCAGACCGAGGCCTACAACCAACAGCTCTTCACCATGTTCCAGAACGACCTGATCGAGCTCGCGCTGTCGCGCTTCCGTTGGCTCAACCTGCCGGAGACCTGCAACGAGCGCTTCCTGGAGTGGACGCTGCTCACCGAGGGGGCCGCGACGCTCGCGTACCCGAACGCCAGCTCGACGCTGCTGTCCCTGCGCGCCGTGCAGCAGGGCGCTCCGAACATGTACGACGAGCCGCGCGCATGGCGCGCGATGGGCATCACCGGCAAGACCGATTTCATGTGCAATTGGGACAACGCCGTCTGGGTCTGGGAGAACCGAACGCGCTACCCCCTGCTCGTCAAGATTAACATCTGGGCGCGCGAGCTGGCCGACATCATGCGCACGAAGCAGATCAACCGGTTCCACATGCGCATGCCGTTCGTCATCAAGGGCAATCAGGACCGGACTTTCGACGTGCAGAACTTCTACAAGGCAATTGCAAACGGAGAGCCTTTCGTATTGGCCTACGACAATTTCCAAGACATCCAGACGGACGCGACCATGCCCGAACGCGCCAAGGAGTACATCGGGGACAAGCTGCAAGAGGAATGGGCGAACACGTGGGACGCGATCTACCGCGAGCTCGGCATCGACTCCATGCCATTTAAAGAGGAACGCATGATCGAGGACGAGGTCAACTCGACCATGCAGCCGACCGAGATAGCGCGGATGTCACCGCTCAACACGCGCCGCGCCGCGTGCGACAAGCTCAACGCCCGATTCGGTGACCGCCTGGGCGCGCCCGTCGCCGTCGTATGGGCACGCGACAACCTGTCCAGCAACTACGACATCTCGCACCGCTACGACACGATGCTCGAAAGGGGGTAAAACGCATGTTCGATTTTCCCGAGGTAAACACGGACGAGCGCTACGACTACATGACGATCACGCTCGGCGAGTGGCACGAGCTGGGATTCTACAGGCCACTCGAAGATGATTCATGGCGATTCGACGCATACAGCGATGAACAGTACACGCGCCTCTGTACCAAGTTCCTCAACCGCTTCTACGACCGCGAGGTCTCAAACACGGTACCGAGTAGGTGGAAGCGCGCGTATCTCCGCAAGCTCAACGAGATCATGCCAAAGTACAAACTGCTATACGCTCGCGTCGAGCAGGGGGTTAACCCCATCCAGGAATCCCGCGAGCTCGAGAAGTCGCGCGACATCTTCTCTGACTTCCCCGAGACGATGCTTTCCGGTAACTCAGATTATGCGAGTACCGGAAACGACCGCGAGGCCGACACGATACGCGAAGGTAACGCCGCAGAGCTCCTTACGCAATTCGCGAGAGAGTGGCAAGACGTCGACGCGCTAATCTTGAACGAGCTGGAGCACACGCTTTTTACGGGTATCATGGTACCTACAATTCCGTTGTGGTAAGGAGTTCGTTATGGACGATGAACAATTGATCGTATGGGGTGGCGCATGGCACCCGACAAAACCCAAGAGCTATCCGAGGTTCTGCATCGTGACGTATCGGGGGCGTGTATATATCTCGCGCGATGAGGTATCCGCTAATACGAGTATCACAGATAAGTGCTGGGTGCAGTTGACGAACGTGTACGCTATGATGTATCAGGATAGTATGAATGGAGGTGAGGGTGCATGAACACCGTTCTACCGTATTTTAATCCGTGGATGCTGACTAACCCGACATTGCCCAAACTGTATTGGGAAGTCAAAAGCCCGGAGCAGCTGATAGCCAACGTCTATTGCATCATTAACGCGCTTTCTGACCAGACGAACAACGTAACTGGGCAAGTCAACGCGAATACCGAGAAAATCGCGGAGCTGAAAGAGCTTTTCCAGAAGTTCATGGATTCCGGTTTCGAGGATTATTACGAGAAGCAGCTGGAGCAATGGATTGACGACAACGTTCAATGGCTCTGGAAAACGTTCGCGCAAATGGTGTTCTTCGGTCTGACTTCAGACGGCCATTTCTGCGCTTACGTGCCAGATTCATGGTCTGATATCGAGTTTGACACCGGAGCCGTGTACGGCACGAGTCAATACGGGCGCCTGCTGCTCAGATACCGAACCGACGGTTCCGGAGTCATCGACAACACCAAGCCCAATTACGATAAGGAGTAACACATGGCAGTAACGCAATACATCGGTGCTCGCTACGTACCGCTATTCGCTGACCCCATCGAATGGGATTCCACGAGGACCTATGAGCCGCTCACAATCGTGTACAGCGGGGGAAACTCGTATACCTCAAGGCAGTTCGTGCCAACGGGCATCCCCATCGACAATGAGTCCTACTGGGCGTTGACGGGCAACTACAACGCGCAGATTGAACAGTACCGAACGGAAATCGCGCAATACGATGGGCGCATCAAGAAAAACTCTGCAGATATCGCTAAAAACTCTACAGACATCGCTAAAAACTCTACAAACATCGCAGCAGAAGTAGCGCGCGCTACCGAGGCCGAAAGAACCAAGGCCCCGAACAACCACGCGAGCAAAAATACTACTTACGGCATCGGTAGTACCGTTAATTATGGCCATGTGAAGCTCTCCGACGATACCGACTCCACAAACGGAGCGAACGACGGTGTTGCGGCAACCCCGAACATGGTTAATATGCTAGTTCAAGATGTGGAATCGAAGTTTAACGCGAGTCTGAAAACTAAAGCGGATATTAATGAGTTCGCGGGCAAGAAGCTCGTCACGATCGGTGACTCTATCATGCTGGGAACCGGAACGACAGCTAACAACACGAAGAGTATTCATGCGCAAATCGCGGCAATGCTTCACATGACCGTCTACAACTACGCTGAAAACAACGCAGGGTTTACGACGGACGGCAGCGGATCGCGCAAAGCAAAGTATCTGGTTCAATTGCAAGCGGCAAAAGCGGAAGTTCCCGACGCTGACGTTATCGTCATCTCGGGAGGAGTCAACGACGCGACTCAAAACTACGATGTATATACAGCAGCGCTAGAGGCCTTTCGATACGCGCGTAATAATTTCCCCAATGCAAAAATCTTCACCGCACCTTTTCAATACGGCGCGTGCCAAGACAAGGACACCATCGCTAACGGAAACGATAAACGTAACCTTAAAACAATTACAAACATCACTCGCGCTGCACTGGAGACGAACATCCCAATAATCAACCATTGCTGGGAGATGATGGTAGGACAACCAAATCTCCTTTCAGATGAAGTGCACCCCAACGACGTCGGCGCAAGTCTACAGGCTGCAAAAATCGTTATGGGAATGCTCGGCTACGATTATAGGCCGTCTTATTACGACCTCCCCACAGCCGGTAATAACATTTCCATAAACGAGTTAACCGCATATTGCCTGGACGGAGTCGTTACCGTGCAGGGGACGTGCAACGCATCGGCTGCTATCGGTGCCTTCGAAACAATTGCCACATTGCCTGCCTACGCAAACAGAGCTTCTAACCGCGTGAATGGTGGAATGCTAGGTAATTCATGGGAGTACATTGGTCTGTATCATAGTGGTAGAAAAATTATCACACCCAAACAAATCGGAGCGCACACTGATATCTATGTTGGACAGGAAACATACTCGCTCGGAATGTAGCCTGACCACAGTGCACTCCCATACCGTCGCGGTCTGCTAGCCA
>UMBI01042430.1_pt1 | contig 15389 bp, 10 predicted proteins | sample 1963911 | NCBI WGS metagenome assembly UMBI01 (sample SAMEA4835936, study PRJEB28245) | human gut metagenome | biome: gut microbiome; material: fecal sample | place: Denmark | collected 2008
CAATCAGCATTAAAGAGGTAAAAGATAAAGCAGAATTAAAAGGCATCAAGAGGTTATAGAAAGTGATCTTTTGACAAACAGTTAACATTAATCCTCATAAAATGTAGCCGAATGAGCCTTGAACAGTTCACATATAGTTATATTTTTAAGATAAGCCAATCAGTATATTATACTATGAATCAATTATATATGATTTGCACTAGCACTAAATCATTTATATTTTTATTCTTATCTCAAAAATCGCTTTATAAGACCGCTACATTTGTAACAAACAAAACAAAAAGTAAGTGAGGATGATGGTTAGCTAAAGCAGCCGCCAATCATTCTAAAAGGTAAAAACATACATTATAACAGAGATTGATTAGAAAATCAGGTTGTTTGGGAAAACAGTTTTCAATAGGTATTTTTTAACTGAGAATATAAACTTGAAATAATTATTTAACTTTAAATTTAAAGACATGAAAAGAAACTTGATGTTCAAGGTCCTACTAATGTTAATGGTAGGATGCTTCTTGTCCATAGACGCATTTGCCCAGCAAATGACTGTTAAAGGACTTGTAAAGGACACAACAGGCGAACCAATTATTGGAGCCAATGTTGTGGTGAAAGGAACAACCAATGGTACTATCACAGATTTTGACGGCAACTTCCAGTTAAATGCCAATAAAGGTGATATAATCGTTATTTCATTTATCGGATATCAGTCACAGGAGGTCCCCGCCGCCCCATCTCTAAACATTCTTTTGAAAGATGATTCGCAAATGTTGCAAGACGTTGTGGTTATCGGTTATGGTACGGTAAAAAAGAACGATGCCACCGGATCAGTGACTGCCATCAAAGCGGAAGAAAAGAACAAAGGTCTTACAGTCAGCCCTCAAGACATGATTGCCGGTAAAGTGGCAGGTGTCAATGTAGCCACATCGACAGGACAGCCGGGTGGAGGTTCAGCCATCCGCATCCGTGGAGGTTCCTCTCTGACCGCCAGCAACGATCCGTTAATTGTAATTGACGGAGTAGTCATGAGTTCAGGTTCCGTAGAAGGCCTCTCGAATCCCCTGAGTTCGGTCAACCCCACCGACATAGAAAGTTTCACGGTATTAAAAGATGCGTCGGCAACCGCCATCTACGGTTCCCGTGCCTCTAATGGTGTAATCATCATTACTACCAAGAAAGGCAAGACAGGTTCTGTGAAGATAAACTATTCGGGCAATGTCTCTGTCAGCACCCGGAAAAATAAAATAGATGTCATGACAGGAGACGAATACCGCGATTTCATCATCAACAACCCCAACGCAACGGAAGCCATGATTACAGCCGTCAACCTTTATCCAGGAGTAAACACCGACTGGCAGGACGAAGTGATGAGAACCGCTGTTTCCACAGAACACAATATCAGTGCCTACGGTTCTGTCAAAGACTATCTTCCCTACCGTGTTTCTTTTGGTTATACCAATCAAAACGGTATCCTGAAGACCTCGAACTTTGAACGTTACACCGGAAGCGTTTCTTTGACTCCCAAATTCTTTGACGATCATTTGAACATGAACCTGAACGCCAAAGGCATTTACATCAAAAATCAGTTCGCTGACACCGGTGCCGTTGTGGGTGCAGTGTCTTTCGACCCCACCAAGCCCGTTAAGAATGACAACAATAAATTCGGCGGATACTTCACCTGGACTACGGATAATGACCCCAACGGTACAAAGGCATCCTCTGCCGGTGTCAACCCTGTATCCCTACTTGAGATGACAGACGACCAGTCAAAAGTCAAATCCTTCATCGGGAATGCCCAATTTGACTATAAAGTCCATTTTCTGCCCGACCTGCGTCTGAACCTGAATGTGGGCATGGACTATACCAAGAGTGACGGTGACAAATATGTTGATCCCAGCGCCCCCGGTTCGTATGGTGAAGACCCTCTGAAATCGGGCAGCAACTACCTTTACTTTTACGAAAGAAGAAATACCTTACTTGATTTCTATGCACAATACAGCAAGGATTTCGCCAAGCAGCACTTTGATGTCATGGCAGGTTATTCCTATCAGAAATATCATTATGAAAGCAACAAAGAGACATGGTATCTTTCAAGAAACGAAGAGAACTTCGGTGAAAAAACAAGCATGAACGGAGACCAGCAACCGGCTGAATCCCAATATGTCCTATTATCATTTTACGGACGTTTGAACTATACGGCATGGGACAAGTACCTGTTGACTTTCACTTTACGCGATGACGCCTCTTCACGTTTTGCCAAGAACAACCGTTGGGGATTATTCCCTTCCGTAGCCCTAGGATGGAAAATGAACGAAGAAGCTTTCTTGAAAAAGTTCAAGGATTTAAGTGAATTGAAACTTCGTTTGGGATGGGGTATCACCGGCCAACAAGATATCCAGCAAGGTGATTATCCTTATATGTCTTTCTGGAGATACGGTCAAGGTGGTGCCATGTATCCCATCTATGATGAGTCAGGAAATGTAAAATGGGTGAATGTAGTATCACCTTCAGCTTCCAGCCCCGATTTGAAATGGGAGCAGACCACTACTTATAATGTAGGTATAGACTATGGGTTCTTTAACAACCGTATCAACGGTTCGGCCGATTTTTACATCCGCGATACAAAAGACCTGATCAATGCCGAAGTGAATGTTCCTGCAGGTACCGACTTTGCCGAATATGTGGTGGCCAATATCGGTTCATTGAAAAATACCGGTTTTGAATTTGCCATCAATGCAAAACCCATCGTTAGTTCTACATGGAACTGGGATTTAGGCTTCAATGTCGCTTGGAACAAAACTGAAATTACCAAACTGGACTACAATGACAACAGCGACTCACCGGGCAAACGCTTTGAATCGACCGGAGGTGATGGTGGCAAGACCATTAAAATACACAGCGTAGGCTATGCTCCCGGAACTTATTATGTATTTGAACAAGTATATGACAAGAATGGTAACCCGATGGAAGGAGTCTATGTTGACCGTAACGGTGATGGTGAAGTGACTGAAAAGGACTTATACCAGTATCATAAGCCCACCGCTGACGTGATTATGGGATTCAACTCCAAAGTATCATATAAGAACTGGGACTTCGGTTTTAACGGACGCGCCAGCATAGGGAACTATAACTACAACGGTATAGCAGCCAATGCCGCTATCGGCACCAGCGCCATTTTCAGCAACAGCGCTTTGTCCAATCAACCGAAAGCCGCATTCAATACCAATTTCCAAGAAAGACAGCGCCAGTCGGATTATTACATCCAAAACGCTTCTTTTTTGAAGATAGATAATATCACATTGGGATATTCCTTTGAGAATTTCCTCCAAGGAGCTAAATACCACGGTTTGTCGGGACGTCTGTATGCCACTGTACAAAATCCCATTACCATCACTCCGTATGACGGCCTCGATCCTGAAGTAGACGGAGGTATGGACCGCCAGGTATATCCTCGTCCTATCAGTGTATTGTTCGGTGTTAATATCAACTTTTAATAAAGAAACAGTATGAAATTCAATCTTAACATAAAAAAATACGTTTTCGTAGGAGCAGCCATTCTCTGCCTGTCCACATCCTCCTGCATAAATGATCTGGATCAAAATCCAATCATAGACAAAGGCCAGTCCGAAATTATCAATGAGTCAGACTGCCAGTCTTTCCTCGCCAAAATTTATAGCGGTTTCGGCTTGTCCGGCAATGTAGGACCTTCGGGAGGTGTTCAAGACCTTCAGGGTCCGGATCAGGGTTCTTTATGTTTCCTGCGCGGACTGCTGTCCCTTGAGCTATACCCTACCGATGAAGCCCTTTGGAACTGGAAAGACGAAGGTATAGTGGAACTCTGTACCAATAATTGGGACTATACCCTGTTCTACGCTTATACATTTTATCAAAGAGCCATGCTGAACATCCGGTATTGCAAAGAATTTCTAGACAATTATCCGGAAGACTGCGGAATACCTAATATCAAACAATTCAGAGATGAAGTCCGTGCCCTGCGAGCCATGAACTATTACTATCTGATTGATGTATATAGAAACCCGGGATGGGTATGGGATGACAGCCCCACTAATGACAAGTCCTGGAAACCATCCCAATTGGGAGCTAAAGAAATATTCGATAAAGTGGTAACCGAATTGAAAGATCTTTCAGAAAACAGTTCTCTGCCGGAGAAAGGTACGATGGGTACTTACGGGCGTATGACCAAACCTGTAGTCAATACCCTTTTGGCCAAGATGTACCTCAATGCCGAAGTATATACAGGTACACCCATGTACGACCAGGCAGTCTCTTATGCCAATAAAGTCATTCATGAAGGGGGTTTCGGATTGGAAAAGAATTACAGGAATCTGTTCTGCGGCGAGAATCATCTTTCCCCGTTGCATGGCAATGAGATTATTTTCGCCATTCCTTGCGATGGTGAAAATGCCAAAAGCTATGGAAACAGCATTATGGTCACAGCGGCAGCCTACGGTGGTTTGCTTAATCCCAAATGGTTGGGTATGGACGCCTCATGGACTTGTTTAAAGCCCTGTTCACAACTAGTCAAACAATTCGATTATTCACCGGTGGCAGGATACGACCACCACGGAAGCACCTTAAAGAAGGACAGTCGTTTTATATTCTTTGATGTAAAGGAATATGTGGATGGTGAAAACGGAGACAACTGCACAGAGCAAGGAGTGAAAACCCGTAGAGATGTAGTTCCTGTACTGACCGATTGGAACAGCGGCTATCTCTGCCACAAATTCACCAATCTGGGCTGGGATCAGAATGAAGTCACCCCTTCCGCATGGCCCGACACAGACTTCCCTCTGTTCCGACTGGCTGACATCTATTTAATTTATGCGGAATGTGCCGCACGACAAGCAACCGGAGCCGATGTCTCTACCGCTGTAGGTTATATCAACTTATTGCGCGAAAGAGCCAACGGTGACAAATCGGGCAATATCTCCGGTTCCGATCTGACTCTGGATTTCATTTTAGCGGAACGCTCCCGTGAACTATATTGGGAAGGTCAGCGCCGCTCGGATCTGATACGCTTCGGCAAATTCACTAAAGAATATGCCTGGGACTACAAAGGCGGCCCTCAAGAAGGTATAGCCAATATTGACAGCAAGTTCAATATCTATCCCATCAGCGATAAAGACTTGACAGCCAATCCGAACTTGGTTCAGAATCCGGGCTATGCCACACTAAAATAACAGTTTAACCTTATAAATTTGAGAAACAATGAAAAAGATGATATACTTATTCATCCTCGTATTCAGTCTGAGCACACTTGTAGCGTGCTCGGACGATGAGGGCACTCCTGTCTTCACAGAGCCGACCGAGTTTGTGCTTAATGTTCCTAAATACGCATCGGGCATCTATGATTTAAAGAACACAGCCACCATACAACTGACCTGTTCACAGCCCGATTATGGTTTCACAGCTGCCACGCGCTATACTGTAGAAATCGCTCTGGACCAGGCTTTTGAAAAGAATGCGACTCTGGACACCAAGTATTCAACAGCCAAAATGGAAGTGGACGCACAAGAAGTTGCTGTCGCTATTTCCAATTTATTAGGAGTAAATGAAGACGAGTTTCCCAAAGCCCCCATACCTTTATATGTTCGTCTGACGGCTTCCGCCCTGACCGACAACAAATCCGAGATAGCAGGCAGCACCATCACCTCGAACATCATAGAATTGCCACAAGTTCTCCCCTATTATGCTTTGCCCGCAGTGACTCTGCCCACCAATCTATATCTCATCGGCAGTGTGTGCGACTGGGATTGGAGCAAATGTTATTCCATGATTCCGGTTCATTCCAACGAAGGTATGTTCTGGTCCATGCAATATCTGGGAGCCGATGCAGACGGGAATAAAGCCGCATTCAAACTGAATACAGCTACATCGTGGGACAACAATCAAGTAGGAATCCAGGGAGTGACCATCAGTGAAGCATCTAAAAAACTGGTGGATGCAGGAGGCGAAGATAACATTGAGATTGGTAATCCGGGATGGTATATAGTAGTCGTGAAAGTCACTCTCGAAGGACGGAATTATAAATACGCAGTCGATTTCTACAAGCCCGAAGTGTATCTGACCGGTGATACTTCCGGTGGCTGGGACTCATTCACAGAGGCCAATATGTTTACCGTTCCCGAGGGCAAAGGAGAATTCGTATCCCCCGCCTTCGTTGCATCCGGCGAAGTACGCATGTGTATCAAGTTAGCAGACATTGACTGGTGGAAAAGCGAATTTATTATTCTGGGAGGTAAGATAGAATATCGCGGTACCGGTGAAGACCAGGAACGCGCCATGGGAAATGCAGGTCAAAAAGCCTATCTGAACTTTATTGACAATAAAGGCGCCATCAAGTAAATCATCCCTTAAATTACAAGATTATGAAAAAAATTAATTTATATATGTTATTGATATTCATTGCAGCCCTGACGGGCTGCGATGACAACGTCAACGATCATTTCGCATTGCCACAGACCAACCCGCAAGAACCTGTACAAAACGTAGAAGGGTTCACCCTGTCTTTAGGAAGTTCATGCACAGCCCCGATCCTTTTCAAGGACTTGGATGATGCAACCCTGCTGGAAGTTGCCAAACTGACCGACCATCCGGAACTGACAGAAGGAGACACCATCAATCTGGAAGTGGAAGTTTCGAAAGATGAAACCTTTACCCAAGCAGTCCCCTTGCCCTGTAGCGTTAAAAACGGAACAGCCTCCGTCACTGCAGGAGAGCTGGAAGAGGTTGTAAAAGAGATCTATGGCAAAGCTCCCTATGCACGGACAATCTATGCACGCGCGACAATCTATATCGTAAGCCACACCTCAGCAATAGCCCTTCCGGAAAAAATAACACTGGGAAAAATTGAAGCGACTCCCGAAGCTTTGTTCATCGACACCGCCTATTACTTGATAGGGGATGTAAATAAATGGAATTCCGAAGCATTGATAAAATTCGGTCATAGCGGAAAAGATGTATATGAAGATCCGGTTTTCAGCATGATTGTGGAAATGCCCAAGGATGAATGTTACTGGAAGATTATTCCACAAAGCAATGTAGATGGCGGAGATATTTGGGCACCGGGGGCACTGGGCGTAGCCACAAACGGTGACGACTCTGAGAGCGGCCTGTTAGTGACAGAAAACCCGCAAGCCGGAAAAATCCCTGCCAAAGGATGGGTGAAAATCACCTTGAACATGCTGGAATATACCTATAAGATAGAAGCATTGGGAAATATCAGCCCGTTCCTTTACGTTCCGGGCGGACACCAAGGATGGAAACCAGAGACGGCGCCTTATCTTTATTCTACGGATATGACTCATTATGACGGCTATATCTATATGGATGCGGATAACACATTTAAACTTACCTCACAGAAAGACTGGGACGGTACAAACTATGGCTATGCCAGTGATACCGAACTGAGCACCGATGGAGGAGCCGGAAACCTGAGTGTCACAGAAACCGGATTTTATCGTATAGAAGCCAACCTGTCCACCTTGACTTATAAATTCAGTAAAACCGAATGGGGAATAATAGGCGACGCGACCCAAGGAGGATGGGACAATTCAACCCCCATGACACTGAATGCGGAAACCGGTGAATGGAGTATAACAACCGAACTGGCAGCCGGAAACTATAAATTCCGCGCCAATAACAAATGGGATATTAATCTGGGTGGAGACTTGAACCATCTGACTTATGGAGGAGACAATATCACTACCGAAGCTGGTACTTATGTCATTACTCTAAAATTAGGAGACGCAAGCAACTATCATGCCACTGTAGTCAAACGCTAAATAATTGATCCGAAAAGACATCAAGCACCTACCGTTTATCCGATGGTGCCTGATGTCTTTTTTCATCTTACCCCTTAAATAACAAGATTATGAAAAAATATACTTTTCTTTTTTTCCTAGGACTCGTTGCGAGTTTATTCACTGCCTGTTCCGATGACGATAACTTGACCGATTCCATCACTCCGGCTCCTGAAAGTGAGAACTTCTTTGCCAATGGAATGACATTCGCCTCACAACCCGGAGTAAGAAGCATCACTTTTACAGCCGGCAGAGCCTGGCAGGCTGCACTGGATGAACCTGGAGCAAACAACTGGTGCATCGTAACTCCGACCCGGGGAGAAGCCGGAACTGTTACTGTCAGCATCACCGTCAATGAAAACGAAAGCGATGACACCCGGAATGTCCATCTGAACCTGATAGCGGGAAGCGCACAAAAATCGTTCACCATCTCCCAAACCCATTGTCATACCCGAAGGACTCAGCTATTCTTTGGAAGAGCCTGATGCCGACCGACCGCTGACCATCTACTACAGAGCCGCCAGCTCTTCTCTCCTATATAACTATCAGGGAACAGTATATGCACATACAGGCATTATCAGTGAAGGCTCTTGGTCATACGTACAAAGTGAATGGAATGAAAACACGGACAAGTGTAAAATGTCCAAACTGGATAATAATGTATGGACGCTTACCTTATCTCCGTCCATCCGCCAATGGTACAGTTCAGAAAAGACCCCAGTCAAAAAATTAGGATTCGTACTCCGCAACGAAGATGGAAGTCTGCAAACCGAAGACCTCTTTATACCTGTCACAGACAATACTTACCAAGAATTTGTTCCGGCCTCTATCAAGAAAGGAACGTTGCCTGAAAATGTAGCAGAAGGCATCAACATTATAGACAACTCTACAGTCACCCTCGTCCTTTACGATAAAGACACGGACGGGAACCATAAAGATTTCGCCCATGTGGTAGGTGATTTCAATCATTGGCAACTTAGCAACGAAGACAATTGCCAGATGTATCGCGATGATGCCAGCGGTTGCTGGTGGATCACTCTCAGAAATCTGGATGTAAACAAAGAATATGCCTTCCAATATTATGTAGGTACCAGAAATGGTGAAACCATCCGTCTGGGAGACGCCTATTGCGAAAAGATACTCGATCCTGATAATGACTCCTATATATCCTCTTCCACTTATCCGGATAACAAAAGTTATCCCGAAGGAGGAAAAGGAATCGTATCCGTTTTCAAGATACAGCAGGATAACTACCGCTGGTCAGTATCTGACTTCAAGGTACCCAATCCGGAACAACTAGTCATTTATGAGATGCTTCTCCGTGATTTCACGGCAAGTAATGACCTCAATGGAGCCATGCAAAAACTGGATTATTTGAAATCACTGGGTGTTAATGCCATTGAATTAATGCCTGTCCAGGAATTTGACGGCAACGATAGCTGGGGATATAATCCATGCTTCTTCTTTGCTCTGGACAAAGCGTATGGAACAAAGAAAATGTACAAAGACTTCATTGATGCGTGCCACAAGGCAGGAATGGCAGTTATTTTTGATGTAGTTTACAATCATGCAACCGGAAGTATGCCGTTTGCCAAATTGTACTGGAACAGCGCAAACAATAAGACAGCCCCAAACAATCCCTACTTTAACGTAGACGCACCTCACCCTTACAGCGTATTCCACGACTTCAATCATGAAAGTCCTTTGGTACGTAAATTCGTGAAACGCAATCTGCAATTCTTATTGAATGAATACCATATAGACGGATTCCGTTTCGATCTGACTAAAGGTTTTACACAAGCCGCATCAACCGAAAGTAGCGCTTCCAATTACGACAAGAGCCGCATCGAGATTCTGAAAGATTACCACGCAGCCATCAAAGAAGTGAAACCCGAGGCATACGTTATCCTGGAACATTTCTGTGATAGCAAAGAAGAAAAAGAACTGGCCGAAGACGGTATGCACTTATGGCGGAACATGAATAACGCCTATTGCCAGACCGCCATGGGTTGGAACGATGACAGCGCATTTGACGGACTGTACGAAAGTATCCCCGCATGGATAGGATTTATGGAAAGCCATGACGAAGAACGAGCCGCCTACAAGCAAACCCAATGGGGAGATGAAGCATTGAAAACAGACTTAACCACCCGTATGCGGCAACTTGAAGTGAACGCATCCTTCTTCTTCACTGTACCCGGCCCTAAAATGATCTGGCAGTTCGGAGAGATGGGATACGATGTTTCCATCGAAGAGAACGGCCGGACAGGAAAGAAACCGCTACACTGGGAATATCTGGAGAACAAAGACCGCAAGGCTTTACACGATAGTTATTCACGGCTGATAAAATTACGCAATGATAATCCCGAATTATTTACCAGCACCAGCCAATTCTCATGGGAAGTCGGTACAAGCAACTGGGGACAAGGAAGATTCATCACTTTATCTTCCACAACCAAGCACATGTTAGTTGCCGGAAACTTCAGCAAGACCGATGGAGCATATACCGTTACTTTCCCCGTTACAGGCAAATGGTATGATTATCTCACCGGTGATGAGGTTGAAGTGAAAGATGCAACTCAGAAAATGGAAATTCCGGCACACAGTTACCGTATTCTGACAACTTTCCCATGCCTCAACTAATTGTTGATCTTGGCGAGGCTGTCTGATAAGTTTTTTCACTACCATCGTGTTCCCTGTAGGGGCGGAATGCTTCTGTCTGATACCACAAAGAAGGTGTATCCGGGCAAATTCAACCCGCCCCTACAGCCAACGATCCGACGGTTACTGCAAGCACTGCTCTTACGTTCTGTCTAAAAAGAGTATCCTAAAGACACCCAGAACGTATTTCGGGCAAGGTATTCATGCCCTGCAAACAGCCATGCAAAATCCAGACGCACACCGGCATATTCCACTCCCGCTCCAGCAGTAGCATAACTGGCATCTCCTTTCTTCTTATCACCGCAATGATAACCACCACGCAACATCACCAGTTCCCTCCATGCATATTCCGCGCCGGCACTTACACTTAACGCCTGTACGTCGACAGGTGAAAGTCTGTAACCCAAATCGGCAGTCAAAGTCAATTTATGCATTTGTAAAAAAGGCAGGTCAGCAGCACCTCCCACTTTAACCGTTGCAGGAAGAGCATCTTTAGAAGTCAAATAGTTTATTTTCGGTCCAAGATTACTCACATGAAGCCCGACCGACCAGCCGGCACCCTCCCAATCATTTATCCCGCACTTATACAATACTCCTAAATCAAACGCCACAGAACTTGCGCCACGGCTATTGCCTATCCTGCCCATATCCGAAAACAAGTATTTGAAAGTAGCGGAAACAGAAAAATTCTTTATAACCTCGTATGCATAACCAGCCTCCACGGCTATTTCTTTGGGATGTATGCCCGAAGCACCCTCCCCTGTTCCATCCATCTCCGGATAGCCGAAATAACGGAGACCTAACAGAATGGCATTACGCTGATTGATTTTGTAAAAACTACCCAGGCTATGAAGAGAGTATCCGGACTCATAGTCACGCATCCATGGAGAATAAGTATAAGCAACCCCACCTCTGCGCGTCACATCCGATAAAGCTGCCGCACCATTATGAAAAACGGCATGATCTCCTCCCGGAGCCGCCACACCGACTCCCCCCATGGCCGCGCTGCGCGCATCGGCTGGTATAGTCAGATAGTTTGCCGCTCCGGTATTGACAGGTCCGTAATCCTCCTGACCATAAGCCTTGGCAAAAGTTATGCCTATTATAAACAGACCTAATCCTATTCGTCTCATATTCTTTATTTTTTGGGATTAGTACTTGATAAATTTCTCTCTGATTTCCATCCCTTTAGCCTGATAGACTAAGGTATAATATCCGGCAGAGAGTTTGGTTATGTCCACAGCATGCAGGGATGCGGCTTCAAGTTCCAGATGAAGATCCAACACCTTGCTGCCGATGCCATTATACAAAATCAATTTCCCATTTCCGGACATACTACTGCTCACACTGAATATCAGCATATTATCAGTTATTTGATTGGATTTTAAGATAAAAGGATGAAGATTGGAGACATCGATCTCTAAAGCGGCGGCGGCATCCACACATCCGTGTCCTAACTGACCGGCATATCGCGGATTATATTCATCCAAGTCGTATGCACTCTGATAGAGAATCTCCTTCAAAGCCTCCGGTGTAAACCCTTTCTTGCCTACCCCATACTTCTCTATCACCAAGGCCGCTACACCACTGACCAGCGGGCACGCCATCGATGTACCAGCCAAGTATTCATAATTATTGGATCGTTCCGTAGTCGTGCTCCAAATCCGTCCGTCTCCATCCAACGATCCGCCGGGAGCAGAAATATCCGTATAAGTGCCATAATTGGAATAAGAAGCTTTCCTATAATCGGCCTCAATGGCTGCAACCGCAACAACCTTTTCATAATCAGCCGGTGCCGCTATCCTGGGATCGGACGTATTCGCATTACCTGATGCAAACAATACAATACCTCCCTTCATGGGACTTCCGTCAAGTTGCTCTCCTTTGTTATCACATCCGGCATATTTTATAAAGTAATCAATAGCTTCCTTATGTACAGGATTAATATACGAAGAAGCATTCCTTCCCGCCCTAGTGGCAGCGTATCCCCAGCTGTTCTGGCTGATGACAGCTCCATTATCAGCGCCATACTTAATCGCGGCGGCAATAAACGGATCAGAAGCTACTTCTCCTCCGATAGAGATAAGGCTTTTCAAAATCTGACAACTCATGAGTCTCACCCCACTGCCGGAAGTTCCGTCCCCCCCTGCAATGCTGCTGATACCTGTTCCATTATTATTTGTCGCACCGATAGTGCCCGCCACATGAGTCCCATGGCGGTGAGGAACCAAAGTCGCATTATCATCCACAAAATTATAACCATGTATGTCATCCACATATCCATTGCCATCATCGTCCATACCATTACCTGGTATCTCATCCGGATTCGTCCATAGATTATCCTGCAAATCAGGATGTTCCTGATTAATGCCTCCATCTACAACCGCTACAATGACAGCCGGATTCCCATTATATTGTTTCCACACATCAAACAAACGGATATCCGCACCCTTCTTCTGCCAAGACTCCGTACCGGGATTATCCAGATACCATTGTCTGGACAGATCCGGATCATTGAACAACCACTCTCCCGTCCGGACGCCATACAGGCTCCACGCTGTTTCCGGCGTTGCCCTGGATACAATCTTAGGAACAGGTACAGCCGTTTCAATACCATCCAGAAAAGCCACTTCGGTAGCAGCACGGGTGGCCGATGTCTCTTTAGAAAACCAGACATTATACCATAAATGAAGCCCCTCTTTACGGGTACGTTCTTCAAACTTGCCAGCATAAGGGAAAGTACGTTCCATTCTCTCGATTTTCAAAGAAGAAGCAGCCCGATCCAATACCTTGACTCCTGTCGTTACCGTGTTGCCTATGCTCCTTACCCGCACCTCTCCGGCTGGTTCTTCTTTCAATTTCACATAAATGCAACCCTGAAGCACCTCTTCTTCCGATAAATCAAAAACAGGCTGTTTCCCTTCCGGTTCATCTGGAACAGAAGAAAGTTCTTCTTGATGGCATGAGGCTATCAATATAGTCATCAGGAAAAAAAAGACGATCTTTTTCATTATACTATCTTGTGTTGTTAATTGAAGTATTTAATTATTTCACAAATATAGCGTATTTTCCCGATCTTACAATAAAAAAGAGGAAACCTCATCCTTAAGACTTTTCCTCCTATCAATTACTACGTTCTTCCACTGTGAGACGTACATCTTGCTATGGAAGGATGCAGTAGCTTTCTGTATAAAAGGTCTTGACCATACAGCAAAAACGCTTTAGCGTGCAGCATGAGGACAGTTGTGTGTATCAGAACACCGGAATAGAGTAAACCAACCCGATGGAGACGCGTTGGGTATCCGGACTCATGCCTCCCAAGGCCTGCGCACGCCAGGCCAAATGATGTCCTTTATATAAAAAATGGGCAAAGAGAAGCAGTTCGCTATTGCGCATCGGGAAATACTCCACACAAGCCTGCGCATTCCATGTCGTACGATAAAGCCCTTTCTCAAAATGCCCGTTTGTCTTATAAATACCAGCCCTCTCATAAGCGCCTTTCAGGTAAAGATTCCAATTAGGATGGATACGATAGTCAAAGTTCACCACGGTAGTAAAGTATTCCGCATGCTGCGCTGTAGACGGAGCCGACAGAACAGGGCCTTGCAAGTCACTGATAATTCCTTTGCTATCCAATCCTTCACGAGAATACATCAAATCAACATAAGCGATAACAGGACCTTTCTCATATATATTACCCGCCGTAAAACAATAAAGGTTTTTACCTTCCGCCAGCTGTCCGTATGACGCCGCATAACGCAATTGCACCGCATTATCAAAGAAGAGCCCGTTCCAGTTCACGGTTGACAGAACAGGGACTTTGGCCTTTTCCACCCCTTGCGGCAAACCGTAAAGATAAGTCTCATCATTCTCTCCGCTACGGTTGTTTACTACCTGAAGCACCAACTCATTGGCAGGCGACAAATTGAATCTTCCGGCTACCCCCGCCTGATAGCAACTGATATTATCATTAAACTCACTATACTCGCGTACCTTGATGGCATTGACATAATATTCATATCCTCCCAAGGCGATATCTTGTTTTCCGACATTCAAAGTGAACTTATCGGACATCTTCCAATTTACCAGAGCATACTCAATAGAAGAGGATAAATTATCCAGCGAGTGCGGATTACTGTATTTATTAAACGACTGACGGAAATGATAAGAAAATTGCTTGCTGAAAGAACCTAATATTTCCAGCTTCACACGATTCAGTTTGAAAGAGGCGTCTTCCAAATCGCCTTCAACAAAGTTGGCAACTCCCGAAGTAGAGAATTGCAGATTCATGTGCGCTGAGATATCCGGATTGCTGTTCGGGAACAGACGTCCCACCAAACTGCGGATAGAATCATCCGGACTGATTAAGGGCTGTTCTTGAGCCTGCATAGCCGAAACGACGCATAACAGGATACAGCATGACAAGAGTAATCTTTTCATGGGGGCTTTTCGTAGTATTAAATTTTGGTTAATATAATAAATCGGGAATGATCAAACCGGACAAGATTTACATCATTCCTCTTCTCTGCAATTCCTCTGCCGCAATCTCCAGCTCCTTATACCATTCCTCGCCAAATTTCCGTACCAACGGTTCTTTTAAGAACTTATAAACAGGCAGATTCTCTTTTTGTCCCAGCAACACTGCGGCTTTACATACGTTCCAACGATGATAATTCACCGCTTTGTAAGGACCATAATCACCTATACGGATGGGATAAAGATGACAGGAGATTGGTTTATAGAAATCGGTCTTACCTGCCCGGAAAGCTTTCTCAATGGCACAATAACAGTACCCCTTCTCATCATAACAGGTAAATACACAGTCTTTATGATTGACGATGGAAGTTACCAAATCGCCTTCTTCATCTGTATAAACCACTCCCTGCTTATCAATCACCGCCCGTGCCTCGG
>UMBI01012771.1_pt1 | contig 15037 bp, 15 predicted proteins | sample 1963911 | NCBI WGS metagenome assembly UMBI01 (sample SAMEA4835936, study PRJEB28245) | human gut metagenome | biome: gut microbiome; material: fecal sample | place: Denmark | collected 2008
CCCTATTATACTATTTTTTTGTTCAAAAATCATCCATATCCGTTGACATTTTTCTAAATATCCTGTAAAATATTGATTCGTGCAGCCGGGGTGGTAGCGGTACCTTGAACCTGCAATCCGCTATAGCAGGGGTGATATTGTGCAGAGGGCGAAAGCTGGCAGAGCTGCCCCCGATAAGTGACGTTGATGTCCGGGTCTTACGCGACGGGAATCTGTGAACCGTGTCAGGTCGGGAACGGAGCAGCACTAAGCAGAACCTTCCGGGTGCCGTAAGGGTGCCTGGGCTGAGTCAACTGTCGGGGTAACGTCTGTTGGTCCAGTTCGAAGCACAATGCACTTTTAGTAACAATGAATGGAATAGAATATTGGTTATATTGGAAACGATACATTCCCCCGGAATGATGAACGAACAACACGATTCTGTTACGCTTATTATCTCAGGAGGTTTTTTTATGCCCAAAAATAAGTTTCAAGATGTAATTTTTACGATTATCATGGTATTTGTCATGGTTTATGTGATGATCTGCTACAATATCGCACTGAACATCGGCGGTATGAAGAATGAAGTATTTTTAAGTGCTTTCCACGAACTTGTCATCATGGGACCACTTGCATTTATCCTTGATTTCTTTCTTGTAGGACCATTTGCCAAAAAGAAAGCTTTTTCGATCGTAAATCCAGAAAGAGACAACCCGTTTATGATCGTGCTTGCAATTTCTGTCGTATCGATCATCGGTATGTGTCCGCTGATGAGCCTGGCTGCGACCCTGCTTTTCAAAAATGCAGGAAGTCAGTTTATTGCCGTATGGCTTGAGACGACCGCATTGAATTTCCCAATGGCATTCTTCTGGCAGCTTTGCTTTGCCGGTCCATTTGTCAGAAAGGTATTCGGACTCTTATTCAGAGAGAAGTGATTTCTTTTTCATTTTCTGCTTCGCACGAAGCTCTCTGAAAAATTGCTTCATCATCAGGCTGCATTCTTCTTCTAAGACTTTGGTCTTTACTTCAGCCTGGTGATTGAATGCCTGCACATCCAAAAGATTCAGCACCGATCCGGCACAGCCTGCCTTTGGATTCATGCAGCCCACCACCACTCTTGGAATCCGGGACTGGATGATCGCACCGGCACACATCTGACATGGCTCCAGTGTCACATAAAGAGTACATTCTTCCAGCCGCCAGTCACCCAGCTTTTTGCTGGCTTTTTTTATTGCGGAAATTTCTGCATGAGCAAGCGGACTTTTATCTGTATTGCGGCGGTTGTATCCACGGGCAATGATTTTTCCCTCATGGACGATCACGCATCCGATGGGGGTTTCTTCTAAGGCATATGCTTTTTTTGCCTGCTTCAACGCTTCTTTCATATATTTTTCATCCCGCATTTCAGCTTCTGATTGATTCTGCATTTCAATTTCTGATTGATTTTGTAATTCAGTTTCTGATTCATTCTTTAATTGTTCCATAACGGTTTCTCCTCTCACTCCATTCTTTCATAACATTCCCGGCTTTTATTTCTCTGTTCTTTTTTCTGCTCCTTTTGAATACATTATACGAAAAAGACAAGATGAAAGGTATTTTATGAACCAGGGTATTTATTATCTCTATGAATATGAAACCGGGCAGCGAAAAAGGAATCTTGGATTTTTACAGATTTCCCATCAGTACCGCTCCTGTATGATGACACTTCATCTGAAAAGTCTGCCACTCTCTCCCGGAACGGCACTGGAACTCCATGGATTTTATAACAAAGACAGGGATCTCATCCATGCTCCCTGTGCAATCCTGAACTATTCCGGTGGAAGTATTGCAACCCGGTTATCTATATCTGAGTCATTATTTCCCTGCGGGAAATCTTTTTCCGGACTTGAAGGCTTTCTTCTTTTGCCGGAAGGGAAAGCAGAACCACTCTTCTGGGCTGCCTCAGTTAATGCACTTCCTGTTGGTTTTTCACTGATTTCTGCCGAAGAACTGTCCCGGTCACCTGAAGAAGTTTCTCCTGTGGAATCGTTTCCGTCACCTGAAGAAGTTTCTCCTGTGGAATCGTCTCCGTCACCTGAAGAAGTCTCCGTTCATGCCGCAGAAATCAAACCGGAGGAAAGCGAGACAGTCGAAACTACTGGATCTGAAACTGCGGAGACCAGTTCTGAAACTGTCACTTCCGCTCCTACGACTGAGTCTGTGAAATCTGACATTGATTCTGCGGAGTCTGCCGGGACTCAGCCTGTTACTTCCACAAAGGCAGTCAGATCTGTTGATCCCGGTGATTCTGTCCATCTTGCTACTACAGCTACAGCCGGGACCAAGAATGCTGCCCCAGTTTCTGATTCCGATGACACGAAACATACCACATCCTCTGTTACAGCACGCAAGATCACGCGGGCAGAGTTATCCACACTCCCGAGGAAATTCTGGTCACTTGCCAACAATAGTTTTCTTTTACATGGTTATTATAATTATAACCACCTCCTTCTGGTCGAAGAAGATGGTCATATATGGCTTGGCGTTCCCGGCATTTATGATGCCCGTGAGGCTCGTGCTGCGGATCTGTTCGGTTTTCCTCAATTTACCAGTTCTTATGTATCCGTTCTTGAACTGGGAGATGATGAGCGGAACAACGATGCACTTTTCGGACACTGGTGCCGGTATCTCGCCACTAAATAATCCCGTTCATTTCCTGATACAGACGCTTTGCATAGCTGTCTGTCATTCCGCAGACATAATCTGTCACCAGAAGCAGGCGGAGATATAATTTCTCTGTCCTGCTTTTTCCCTGTGACTGCAGCCTGTAGGCGGTCTTATAATTATCAGAAATAAAGGATACCATACGGCTGTCCAGTGAATCCTGTTCGCTGTCCGTATTGTAATACAACACAGAACTTACAAGACGGTTCATCAGGAAATCCAGGATCGTATATTCTGCAAGCTCCATTTTATAAATCTGTCTGGATGAAAAAACTTTCCGGTAAGCAAGATCTCCGAGCAGATTCATCAGCTTTTCTGCAAATGTCCCATAAAAAAGATCCTGTCCGAATGTTCCGGCCATAATAGCTTCATAATTAGAAGTAAATCCATAGGTCACACAATTTAGTACAAATCCCTGCACACTGATGATCCAGTTCTTCACTGCGTATGCTTCAGGACTGCTGACCTGCTTCTCCACACCCCTCTGATATAACTGCCGGAGTTTTGTCGCCGGTTTGAACGGAGAATCTTCCGTTTCCTTTTCCAGCACTACAAGCTCACTCTCAAGCTGATGATACGAAATAAATCCTTTCACAAAAGCATCCTCAATATCTGCCGTCTTATAAGCGATATCGTCTGCCGCCTCCAAAATATATGTCAGCGGATGACGGTTATTTCCCGCTCCTGTCGCTTTCGTGATCCTGTGGAACAATTCTTCATCTGCAAGATAATATCCCATCTTTTTGTCCTTGATATTTCCACTCTCTTTATCGATCCCGGTGGATGGAACAGGATATTTGATCATGGTATTCAGTAACGCATAGGTCAGATTCATTCCATGTTCGTCAACCAGATAGTGCAGCTTTGATACAAGCCTCAGTGCCTGTGCATTTCCTTCAAAATGATAGAAATCCTGCTTCATCTGTTCTGTCAGAAGATCTTCTACTCTTTCACCTTCAAACTTCAGTTCCGGCAGATTTCGTATAAACCACTCCCGGATGGCAGATTCTCCAAAATGGCCGAACGGTGGATTCCCTATATCATGGATCAGTCCCGCACACTGAAGGATATGCGAGATATCTTCCTTCATCTGCGGGGTAAATCCACTGTCTTTTTTATATTTTAAAATACTCTCTCCAATATTCTGTCCCAATGACTTTCCAAGAGAAGATACTTCCAGCGAATGTGTCAGTCTTGTCCTTATAAAATCACTTTTATCCAGTGGAAATACCTGCGTCTTATCCTGAAGTCTGCGAAAAGACGCACTTCCTATGATCCGGTGGTAATCTTTTTCAAATTCACTCCGCAGATCACTGGACCTGTATTTTTCACTGCTTTCCCGCTCTCTTCGCGGTGATAATAATGTACTCCATTCCATATCCTGTATCTCCCCGGCCTGATTTTAGTCTAAATAAATCGGTGGCTCGTATGCCTTTCCAAGCAGCACTTTCTTCCGCTCCTGGTATCCGAGGAATGCCCATTCCGTCATATCTGTCCATTTATGAATCGTTCTGTCGTAAACCTGAACATATCCGATCCTTGTCGGATGCATACGCACACTGTTGGACTGATATTCTTTTCCGGTATATGGATTCACATCTCCAAGCTCACGGTCTTCCTCTTCATCAGCATGCGGGATCACCGGCTGGAACTCAGCCTCTCCCTGCTGATATTCGGCATCGCCCTGTTCATATTCCGGCTCATATCCGGCATCATTCTGCTCATATCCGGTATTTTCATATGCTGCCTCCTGATATCCTTCAGATGCATATTCCGGCTGTCCGTATTCTTCCTGCTCTTCATAGGAACTGTATCCTTCATCTGCAGCATTATTTTCCTCTGCACGATACGGTTCTTTTTCCTCTTCTGCATAAGTCTGAGTTGCTTCTACCGGTGCAGGCTCTTCTTCCACTGCCTTTTTCTTTCTTGAAAAGAAATTCAATCCTCTGAATTTTTCTTTCTTAGGCTTCTCCAGTTCTTTCTTGATTTCTTCGACCGGCTCTCCTGCCCTTACATTTTCTTCCAGATCTGAAAGTTCCTTATGGATATCATACAACTCGCCGATTGTCATATCACGCTCATCCTCACCCATTGTTTCAGGATGCAGCGGCTCCACCTGGATTGCAGGTGTTCTGTCTGCATAAATCTGTTCTGTTTCATAGTCTGAATCAGACTCCGCATCTGTTGAATAAGCTGAAACCTGCTCTGCGTCTGTTGAATAAGCTGACTCTTCTGCCGCTGAATATACCGGAGCTTCTTCCTCTGGAGAATATGCCGTCTCTTCCTCATAAACCGGGGCTTCCTCTGTATCTGCTGTCTCTTCCTCTACAGGTTCTGCTGGAATCTCCTGAGCCATAACTGCCTCTTCTGATTCTTCCGGCTCTGACGCAACTTCCTGAACCATAACTGCCTCTTCTGATTCTTCCGGCTCTGACGCAACTTCCTGTGCCACAGTTGTCTCTTCTGCCTCTGTTGATTCTGTCGGCTCTGCTTCATCCGGATCTTTATCAAAGAACAGATCCAGTTCTAACTGTTCCGGCACTCCCTCATCGGAAATGTGCTTCTTATGAGCCTTTGGTTTCTGCTCATATCTTACAACAGTTTCGCCCTGCGTCTCTTCGCTCTCTCCTTCAGCTACCATAATACTTAAATGAAACTGACATCCCAGAATCTGTGCGATCATTCTCATATCCTGCTCCTGGAAATTATCTCTTCCAAGCCGCTGCGTCAGATTCTGACGGGACATCTTCTTTCCTGTCTCTTTTTCGATCGTCTCTGCCAGTTCTTTGATCGTCATTCCTTTTCTTCCAAGAATAATCTTGACCTGTTCACCAAATGTTAAGTCTTCCATTTTGCTCCTCCTTATGTACTCCTCTTATACTCCTCAGTCTTTTATTTCCCATTGGTATCGACAGTCTTATTTTCGCCTGCCCCCTGTTTATCCATCAATCAGCCTGAAGATATTCTTCCAAGGTGATCCCCTGCTCAGTTATCTTTTTGGCCGCTTCTTTTCCTACATATCGATAATGCCACGGTTCATAAACAATCCCCGTTACATTGGATTTATCTTTTGGAAACCGCAGAATAAATCCATATTCCTGACAATGTGCCATCAGCCATTCCTGCTCGGCTGTATCTCCCTGCTTATCATCCAATCCGGTATACTGTCCGGAAATAATGTCCACCGCAAGTCCTGTCGCATGTTCACTGGTACCCGGAACTGCCACAGATTTCTTCGTCTCATCATAAGCATCCAGTGGACTGTATCCTTTACTGATCCAGTCTTTCATTGTCGTATCAAACACTTCCCGCTGGCGATCATAAGACCGGTATGCTGATGTCACATATAAATTCAGCCCCGCCTGTCTCGCATCTGCGATCATCTGCTCCAGCTCTCCGTAAATTCTTGTATCCACTGAGCACTTCTCATCCAGCTTTGTCAGAGATGCCGGTGTATAGTCTTTCGCCAGCGGATACTCTTCATTTACAAGTGCAAGCATCCAGTTCTCTGAATCTTCCTTCAGCCGGACTGCGGGTGCTTCTTTTATTTCTTTTGCAATCTTCCAGTTATTTAAATCTTTTTCAAGTCTTTCGTTCTCTTCTGTCAGCTTCTGATTTTCAGAAAGGAGTTTCTGATTCTGCTGTTCCGTGCTTTCCATCTGCCCTGCCACTGCAATTCCCATCAGGACTATCAATCCCACTGCCGCACACAACATCGAAAAAGATCGTCTGAAACTCTCATTTTTCATTTCTCTACTCTTTTAAATATCTTACTTCAAATGTCTCGATCGTAATCGCCTTATTAAAGAATGATCCCTGTGCATAATCACATCCCAGTTCTTCCAGTACATTCACCTGATCCTGCGTCTCCACACCGGATGCCATGACCACGGCACCAAGCTGACGGCAGATATCGATCACCGCTTTTGCAACAAGCCTGCTTCTCCGGTTTCCGACTAAATTTGAAATCACACTTTTATCCAGCTTCAATCCATCAAATTCCATCAGTGAAAGAATGGAAAAGCTGGAATTTTTTGACCCGAAATGATCCAGGATCACCCGGACATTCGCCTTCCGGATCTTACTGCTGGTCTCTGCCAGCATCTCCTGATTCATGTCGGCATAAGATTCGGATACCTCTACTTCGAGATATTCACAACGGACACGATACCGATCTATAAGCTTCTCCATCTCTTCGATTAGATTGTCCTGTCTTAATGTCGTGCCTGCAAAATTGACAGAAACCGGAATCATCGGGAGATTGTCCAGCTCCCATCTGTGCAGGGTCTTGCAGACCTCCTCAAAAACATACAGATCCAGATAATGGGACAGTCTTGTCTCTTCCAGAAGATTAATATATCTTCCCGGTTCCATGATTCCAAGATCCTTGTGGTGGTAGCGTACGACTGCCTCTGCTCCTGCCACATTGCCGGTCGCCACATCAATCTTCGGAACAAGACATACGATAAATCTGCCTTCCTCAATATCCTCCAGAAGATCCTGCTTGATGATCGGTTCATGATGACCCTTCCGCAGATTCTTATAATACTTTTTCTTCTCTTCACGCATCATGTTCTCGGCACTTAAAACCAGTGCATCCACATCAATGTCGATCTTCTCCCATGCACAGCCAAGAGAAGCAAGTCCGAGACTGATATTATCCAGCTTCGTATACGTGCCGTGTACCTGCTTCATAAACTCTTCGTATGTGATATTTTCCACCAGAACCAGGTACTCATCCCCGGTCATACGATATACATTTGCAGTATGGAAATACTCTTCCAGCACTTCCCCGACACGGATCACTACTTCATCTCCGTAATCTCTTCCAAATTCCTTATTAAAATTCTTAAGACCGTTAATATCTACCGATACTGCACCTAATGAATTTAACTCATCGGGATTTATATCCGTTGTATAAGAAACAAAACTGTTTCTATTGTATAGTCCCGTAAGCTTGTCATGATAACTCAGATACTCCTGCTGCTTCTGAAGCTTCTGTAAAGTAATGGCCTCCGGAAGATACGCCAGAACGCTCCGCAGCAGATCCACTTCGCATCCTCCACGGTGAACCCCTACTGCTGCAAGAATTGCCACAGTATTCTCATCCAGTCTCCTGAAGACACTGTAGCTGTCCTCCGTGGTGTCCGTAATCTCCTGTTCCATCCAGCGTGGCCGTTGATCCTTCGGCAGCATCTTGATCTTATCCCTCTGCCATGGCACATGCTTGGCACACCACTCATAAATCACATCAATATCTTCATATTCTTTTTCAATATAATATACATACTCGGAGTCATAATGTTCACGTACCGTACTCAGTACATCATTCATAATCTCTACGAGAGAACGCGGATTATCTCTATCACTCATACAAATATCTCCCCTTGTCTCTATTACTATGGTTCTTCTGCCCATACTCAGACATAATTAATTGTAGTATAATCCATACGAAAACGCAATAAAAAAGATTCCTTTATCACAAAAAAGGGATCCCAGGCAGGCTGACACCTGCCTGGGTTTGTACGACAAAAGAGATGTACATTGCAGACCTTTGTCCTTCCATGCACATCTCTTCCATTAAGAAATATAATCTTATATTTTCACTTTGCTTACAAGTTCCATTTTTTATCCTGCGACAGACGCAGTCGGTTCATTGCTCTTGCCAGCGAAGCCTGCGTATGATAATACTGCTGAATACTCTGCTTCTGACGAAGCTGTTCTTCTGCCCGCTCTTTCTGCTCTCTTGCACGACGTACATCAATATCTTCCGGCTTCTCCGCTGTATCTACGATCAGAGTTACACGGTTATTTACAATCTCCGCAAATCCTGTTCCTACAGCAATCTCTTTCCATTCCGTCCCGTCAACGTTCATCCGGGCAATCCCGACTGTCACCGCGATCACCATATTCTCATGATGGGCAAGGATTCCTTTCTCACCATCCGGTGCCGGAATAGTCAGTTTCTGACATCTTCCTGCATAGAACACTCCGTCACTCGCTATGATTTTAAGACCAAATGTATCCATATGCACTCACCCCGTTATTATGCCTGTGCCTCTTCTGCTTCAGCTTTTGCCTTTGCAATGACATCGTCGATCGTTCCAACATTAAAGAATGCACTTTCCGGATATTCATCCATCTCTCCGTCAATGATCATCTTGAATCCACGGATCGTTTCTTTCAGCGGTACATATTTTCCCGGGATTCCCGTAAATGTCTCCGCTACAAAGAACGGCTGAGAAAGGAATCTCTGAATCTTTCTTGCACGCATAACAGTTGCCTTATCCTCATCTGATAACTCTTCCATACCAAGGATGGCAATGATATCCTGCAATTCTTTATATTTCTGAAGAATTGCGATTACTTTATTTGCAACCTCATAATGTTCTTCTCCAACTACATCTGCTTCCAGAATACGGGAACTGGACTCCAGCGGATCTACTGCCGGATAAATTCCCTGCTCAACGATCTTTCTTGAAAGTACAGTTGTCGCATCCAGATGGGCAAATGTTGTTGCCGGGGCCGGGTCAGTCAGGTCATCGGCAGGTACATAGACCGCCTGAACGGATGTAACTGAACCGTTCTTTGTTGATGCGATACGCTCCTGAAGCTCACCCATCTCGGTAGCCAGTGTCGGCTGATAACCAACGGCTGAAGGCATACGGCCAAGAAGTGCGGATACCTCAGATCCTGCCTGTGTAAAACGGAAAATATTGTCAATGAAGAGAAGCACGTTCTGATGCTGCTCATCACGGAAATATTCTGCCATCGTCAGTCCTGTCTCAGCGACACGCATACGTGCTCCAGGTGGCTCATTCATCTGTCCGAATACCAGTGCTGTCTTATCCAGTACTCCTGATGCCTTCATTTCTGTCCAGAGGTCATTTCCCTCACGGGAACGCTCTCCGACTCCTGTAAAGATGGAATATCCGCCATGCTCCGTGGCAATGTTACGGATCAGCTCCTGAATCAATACAGTCTTACCTACACCGGCTCCACCGAACAGACCGATCTTACCACCTTTTGCATAAGGTGCAAGAAGGTCGATAACCTTGATTCCTGTCTCAAGAATCTCTACAACCGGACTTTGCTCTTCAAATGTTGGTGGCTCTCTGTGGATGACCCATTTTTTTGAATCAGTGATCGGCTCGCCATTGTCGATTGTCTCACCGAGTACATTGAACAGTCTGCCCAGTGTCTGCTCACCGACAGGTACCTGAATACCCGCTCCGGTCGCTGTGACTTCCATATCCTTGCAAAGTCCTTCGCTGGCGGCAAGCATCAGGCAGCGTACCTCATTATTTCCGAGGTGCTGTGCAACCTCCATGATGCATTTCTTTCCGTTATTTTCAACTTCAAGAGCATCTTTGATAAAAGGAAGGTCGCCGTTCTCAAATACTACGTCAACGACAGGTCCCATAACCTGTACAATTCGTCCTTTATTCATGTCTCTATCTCGCTTTCTGTATCTGTCCTAAACAGTTACCTTAACTCTTCTTCTGCTGTGCTCTCGCACCACTGCAGACTTCCGTGATCTCCTGCGTAATGGCTGCCTGCCTTGCTCTGTTATAGAGGATCGACAGTTCCTTGATCAGCTCCTGGGCACTGTCCGTTGCCGATTTCATCGCCATCATACGTGCATTGTGTTCACTTGCATATGCCTCTACCAGACAACCATAGATCATACCGTTGATATAGCTTGGTACAATACTGTTCATGACCGCCATCGGTGATGGATTCAGTTCGATTTCCTCACGGTACATATTCAGTGGCATCTTCATCTCACCGAAATCACTTCTCTCCAAAGGAAGCAGTTTCATGACTTCCGCTTCAGCCTGCACCGAATTTTCCATTCTCGTGTAAACCACGTAAACCTCATCCAGCTCCCTGTTGCGGAACTGCTCCAGGATCACTCCCGAAATGTCCCTCGCACGATGCATGGTCGGTCTCTGAACTGTATATTTAAAGTTTGTATCAATCTCTACATCACGTTTGGCAAAATAATGTCTTCCGAGTTCTCCGACAATGAACAGCTTATGCTGTCCCGGCTTCGCCAGGATTTCTTCTTCCAACTTTACAATGTTATGGTTGTAAGCTCCGGCGAGACCCTTATCCGCCGTGATCACGATCGATCCGATCTTTCGTTCTTCTGCCGGGATCTCTTCTCTCTGATTGAAATAACTGTGATGCAGTTCCGGCATATGACGGAGAATACGGCTGATCTCACCCTGAAGTGCATAGAAATACGGCTCTGTATCTGCCAGCTTTTTCCTTGCCTGCGTCAGCTTTGAAGAAGAGATCATATACATTGCATTGGTAATCTTCATCGTGTCCTTGACACTGTTGATCCTGCTCTGTATCTCTCTGATATTTGCCATATTAACACCTGCTCTTCTTAAATTCCTTTGCCGTCTCTACGATCTTTGTGATCAATTCCTCTGACAATACTTTCTTGTCCTCGATCTCCTGACCGATCTCCGGATGCTCTGTATCAAAATAACGAAGCATATCTGCCTGGAATGATTTGATCTTTGTCTTTTCTACTCCAAGAAGTACTTTATGCGTTGCTGCACAGAGTGTGATTACCTTCTCATGCAGTGAAAGCGGATGATATAATGGCTGCTTCAGAAGTTCCATCAGACCACTTCCATATTCCAGTTGTTCCTTGGTTGCCGCATCCAGATCAGAACTGAACTGCGTAAACACTTCCATTTCACGATACTGTGCAAGATCGATACGGATACTTCCTGATGCCTTTTTCATTGCTTTCGTCTGTGCCGCACCACCTACACGGGATACAGAAAGTCCGACATTAACCGCCGGTCTCATTCCTGATGCGAAAAGTCCGCTCTCCAGGAAGATCTGTCCGTCTGTAATGGAAATTACGTTGGTCGGGATGTATGCAGATACATCTCCTGCCTGCGTTTCAATAATTGGAAGTGCCGTAATAGAACCTCCTCCAAGTTCCTCACTCAGGCGGCTGGATCTCTCCAGAAGTCTTGAATGAAGATAAAAGACATCTCCCGGATATGCCTCACGTCCCGGAGAACGTCCAAGCAACAGGGATAAAGCACGATAAGCAACTGCGTGCTTGGAAAGATCATCATAAATGATCAGGGCATCTTTTCCCTTGTGCATGAAATATTCAGCCATTGCTGTTCCTGCATATGGTGCAATGTACTGAAGTGGGGCACAGTCGCTTGCTGTGGAAGATACGATAATCGTATAATCCATCGCTCCATGCGTCTGCAATGTATTTACAACTTTGGCAACTGTCGATGCTTTCTGTCCGATTGCAACATAGACACAGATTACATCTTTGCCTTTCTGATTCAGAATTGTGTCCAAAGCAATGGATGTCTTTCCCGTCTGACGGTCTCCAATGATCAGCTCACGCTGTCCACGACCGATCGGAAACATTGCATCGATGGAAAGAATACCGGTTTCCATCGGGACACTGACTGATTTACGATCTACGATTCCCGGTGCTTCATTCTCGATCGGGCGGTAATCGTCTGATGCAATCTCACCTTTTCCGTCGATCGGTTCACCGAGTGCATTTACAACTCTTCCTACATAAGCATCGCCAACCGGAACGCCTGCCTTCTTTCCTGTACGGGCTACCTTCGTGCCTTCGCGGATGCCTGTATCGCTTCCGAAAAGAATACATCCGATTTCATTCTTACGGATATCCTGTACCATTCCTTTCAGGCCTGTCTCGAAGGTAACGATCTCCCCGTACATGGCGTGATCAATCCCATAAATCGTGGCGATTCCGTCACCTACAGCAACAACAGTACCAACTTCACTGTCCTTGCTCAGTGTATCAAAATTTTCTATCTCCTCTTTCAGGATAGAAATAATCTCATCTGAATTGATTGAACTCACCTTGTTCACCTCCAGGTCAATCTTTGTTCTAATCTGTTCAGGCGTCCTTTCATACTCCAGTCATACTCATCACTGCCAACGCGGAGAATAAAACCGCCAAGCAGTGCCTGATCCTGGCATACTTCAATCTTTGCTTTTTTAGCTCCATACTTTTTGCAAAGGAACGCCTCCATTCCTTTTTTCTGTTCCTCACTCGGAGGTACAGTACATGTCAGGACAGCATTCAGAACCTGGTTCTGTTCATCGCAGTACCTGTCATATGCGGCGAAAATATCCTCGATCAGATCCATTCGCTGATATTTGCAAACCACTTTAAGGAAATTTCTGATCTCCTCCGGAAATACCTTATCTATCACTGTCATTTTTTTCTTAAGATCAATGGTAGGGTTCACGAAAATATCGTGAAGCTGCGGTACTTCGCTGAAGATCTCTCGTGTCTTCTGCACAGCTTCTGCCGGGACATTGACTTCATACAGCACCCGTGCATATCTGACTGCTGCCACAGGGCAGTAAATCTGACTTTTACTTGTCTGTATCTTCATCTGTCCCACCTACTTCTCCCAAAAACTGGTCATAAATGTTCTGCTCTTTGTCACCCACGATCTTCTCTGCGGAAGCGATCGCAAGTCCTGCGATCTGGGACTGAAGCTCTTTCATTGTCTGTTCACGCTCGATACGCACATTTTCTTTTGCATTCTCAATGATATTGCCCGCCTTCGCTCCGGCTTCACCAACAATGCGGTCATACTCTGCCCTGGCATCGATCCGTGCTTTGTCAACAATCTCTGCGGATTCTTTCTTTGCTCCGCTCAGTGCTTCCTCATATTCCGCTTTTAACCGGTTCGCTTCGTCCTGCGTATCCTGTGCGTTCTGAAGACCATCTGCGATCAGCTTTCTACGCTGCTCCATGATATTACTTACCGGATTGATCAGGAAATGTCTCAACAGAAGAAAGAGAACAATAAGGTTGATAATGGTCCAAACAAGTCCCATATTTATTGAAAGCACCTTTTACACCTGCCTTTCCTGTTATCTGCCTCCATCTCTTTTCTGCTCTTATTTCAGGAAGAAGATGATCAGGATACCGATGATGAAACCGTAAATAGCTGTTGCCTCTGCAAGTGCACATCCAAGGATCAGGTTCTTACTGATCTTTCCTTCTGCTTCCGGCTGTCTTGCGATCGCTTCTACAGCCTTTCCTGTAGCATGTCCGATACCAATACCTGCTCCAATACCTGTAAATACTGCAATAGCTGCTCCAATAGCAATAAGTGTTGACATAATCTTAATCTCCTTTTCTTAATTAAAAATTGTTCACGTGATCCGGATTTTCCCCGTCTGATACTCCAGGCGGATCACATTTACTCCATCTCTTCCATCATGAATAAAGATGTCAGGAATACAAATACGTACGCCTGAAGAAGGCCATCGAAAATATCGAAATAAAAACTGACCGGAATCGGTACAATCAGTGGAACTACAGCTTTCAGAAGCTCCATTACCACAAATCCTGCCAGCATATTTCCAAATAATCGCATACAAAGCGACAATGGCCGGATGACGATCTCCAAAATCATAATCGGTGCTACGATCGGAATAGGCTCAGCAAAATGTTTTACCCAGTGCTTCATTCCATTCTTCTTAATGCCCGAAAACTCGATCAGGCACATACTCATGATCGCAAGTGCTGCCGTTACGTTCAGATCTTTCGTCGGCGGCTTAAAGCCAAATAACGGTGCAAGCGTATTAGAACAAGCCAGATAAAGAAGTACCGTGATCAGATACGGTATATATCCCTTGTTCTCTTTTCCTAAAATTCCCTCAAAGAAATCCTCTGCCCAGCCGATACCGGCCTCCAGAGCAAGCTGCACCTTTCCGGGATTTTCTACTTTCAGGTTTCTTACCAGGATGATCGATGCAAGAACAAGCACCGCCATAATAATCCAGGTAACAACAACTGATTCTGAAATCCCACCTACTATCGGAAGAGTGAACACCGTTTCACAGTTCAGTTCTTCCATCAAAGTGTCTGCCAGATTTCCCGTATTGCTCCCTCCTTTTCTTCTTATTTAATGGAATAGTACTCCCGAAAAATTCTTTTGTCAACATTTTACAAACCTCGCAGAAAAATACCGAGACCACTCTATTTTTACTTCAATTTGCTCTTTTTTTATTCTACGTTCTGTCCATTTTTTATCGCTTTTTCAGGTGGTTTTCGTTAAATAAATAACGATTGTATTTTTTCACAAACAATTTATACAATTTTCCGCACTTTAATTTCTCTACTTTTGTAGTTCTTCCTATAGGAACAATTTTGCTTATTTGTATCCTTTGTATAGAAACAATAAATTTTTCTCATTTTTCATCTCTGTCTTTTGAGTTATAATAAATGCAGACCTAATCATTACAGACCGGAGGTACAATAAGTTTGAAACAAAGAAGTAGAGGTTACCCGAGAAAATAG
>UMBI01017335.1_pt1 | contig 14115 bp, 10 predicted proteins | sample 1963911 | NCBI WGS metagenome assembly UMBI01 (sample SAMEA4835936, study PRJEB28245) | human gut metagenome | biome: gut microbiome; material: fecal sample | place: Denmark | collected 2008
GAGTCCCAATCTATGAGGGAAAATTCATCGAACAATATGATAATCGTTTTTCCACATTTGCAGGAATGAGTGCTGATGAACGTTATCAAGCAAAGGCATCTGCTAGACGGCAACCGGGTGATAGTTTTGTTGCCCCAAAGCTTGCTCCGGAGTGCAGATACTTTATTGATAAGAAATTTTGGGAATCATTTCTTGATAGGTATGATCAACCGTATTCTCTGTGCTGGAGAAGTCTTACCTCTCCCACCAATCAACGGACTATGATTGCATCGATCATACCGTCAATGCCAACTTGCCAATCCGTTCAATTGCTCCAGACAACACCAGTTGAGGATCTTTTGATGATACTGGCGCTGTTTAATTCCAAGGTGTTTGATTTTTTTGTACGGTTGAAAATGGGGGGTATTGATCTGACGCAGAGTGTTGTACGGCAGATTCCTGTTCCTTTCCGAGAGGCATGGAACAGCATGGTTACTTTACATGGTGTAGATTATACAGCATTGGATGCGGTCAGAGCCTTGGAACGGCTACTATACCGGAATGAGCCGGACTTGTGTGGTTTGTGGGATGGTGTTCCGGAAATAAAGAATGCGGATAACTACTACAAAACCGCTGCAGATGTGCGGGAGGAAATCGACAAGATTATTTTCCAGATGTATGGTCTTACAAGCGCAGAAGAGAAAATGGTTCGCAACTCCTTTAAGGCATAGTAAAAGACGCAGGCTTTCGGGCCTGCGTCTTATCTATTGGGATTATCCAATTCTGATCTTACCAAATGCCTTGGAAGACTTATTAATGCCGTTGGTTGCCCAGAATTCGCTGTTTGCTTTCAGTGCGTCCAGTTCGCTTTCGGCCATGGTTTCAAGAATGTAGTGGTCAGAGGTTACACGATGGAAAACGAGAATGTGATAGGCAAAGTCTGTTTTGCCATACTGAGAAAGGGATTCGTCGCCGGTCTCCGCATCTCCCTTGAGCTGGATTCGCCAGGATGCATTATTGGGTGCAAATTTGATGGTGCTGGGATAGTAGGAAATACCGTTATAGACGATAGTGACATTCTTCTCCACATCACGAGCCATGGGATCCAAACCGAAAAAGGCCACACTACCGGGGATAGATCCGTTTTCTACATTGGGGTGGGTGCCGCTCTGAAGCTTAGCGGAAGAAGAAAGATCGAGAATGTTTCTAGAGCCGCCGGTGCTTGCGCGCATTTCGAACCAGTAGGTTGCCTGTACATCACTGGATGCTTCCAAAGAAAGAAAAGATGCTGCGGTAACTTCAGAATCATGCAAAGGTGCGGTAGGTTGCTGTGTGGCGGCACTTTCGTTATTGCCTGTCCTAGAATTGGAAGATGTGCCTGCAAACAAATTGGCGGGGACGGGAATCTTTACCGATGCGGTGGGGAGATTGGAAACTGCACGGTGGCCAAAGTGTGTATTCGCACTGAAGCTACTGCGCTTGGTAGAGTTTTGTCGGCTCTGCTGCTCGGTAACAATCAGACCATTACGCAGAAGCTCTTGGATGTCCTCAACAGAAGAAATCCTTTTTACCAGATTAGACTCCTGATACAGGGTGAATGCTTCCGTCAGATTCTCGTAAGATCTGTGATCCAGCGTATCGTTCAGATTCAGAAACTGAGTGTTGCAGGTTTCGTAATTGGTACACAAACCACCACGAGTCAGATTGTTGGAACCCACAGCGACCCATGCCTGATCCGCATTCCGGACGATGAAAATCTTAGGATGGTATGTCTGAGCAAATGCGCTATCATGGACTACATAGAGTTCGTCGCAGAGCTTTGTGAGTTTGTATAGGGCTTCAGCGGTCGTGTTTTTCTGATCAATACCAGCGAGTACACGGAGGTGTCCGCCTGCGCTGCGGAAGGTCTGGAGTGCCGCTGTCAGCAGATCGACGCCACTGCTTTTAGCATAGGCAACATGGATATTCAGCTCACCATTTTTAACCGTGGTCAATTGCTCCACCAAGGGTGTATAGAGGTTTCCGCTGGTGGGCTGCATGATGTAGGTACTTTGGTGCGCTACACCGGAAGAGAACAGGTCGGGCACCTTGAGTCCCAGTGCAGATGCAATGCGAGCGAGTCCCTCTAATGTGGGGTTTGTAGCACCTTTCTCGATATCAACGATAGTCGTGCGCGTCAATCCGGAATTCGCTGCTAGTGCCTCCTGCGTTAGGCTTGCTGCAGTTCTCAAAAGCTGAATGCGCTTCCCTAGTGCATCCTTAAAAACGGAATAGTCATTAGTGTTGGGTGTATTCATATAAAACTCCTTTCATCCAAAATTTATAAATTGATGGAAATAATATACAACGCTGAAAGGGATTTGTCAATAGGGGGACGAAAAATATTCTGTACAAAATATAAATTTCGGTTGAGCCAAATAACGAGCCTGCTGACTGGCGTATTTGTGGGAAACGAAGTGATAGTTGCTCTTTTGGTTTGCCACAGGCTGCAATATAGCACAAGCCCTCCCTGTTGGATGGCTGATAACTGCAGATTATTGCAAGTCTACAAAACAACTATTTTTGTGTTTTCCTAAATTGATGCTATAAATTGGACAAATTCCATGATAGAATACAAATACAGAAGTATAACCTCGGTGACAGATGTAGACAGTTGGGGGTATTCAAATGATTCTTAAGCTTAGTGTAAACAATCAGAGTGTAGAGAGTTCGGGTATTACGAAGGACTACAAGGATGCCCTGTGCGAATATGTATGGAACAGCTTTGAGGCCAATGCAACCGCTGTTGCAATTGATTGTATTCCCAATGAGCTGACAGGAAGTGCAGAGATTGTTATCACTGACAACGGAGATGGAATCGCCTATGATTCCCTTGAACGCACATTTGGTGCATTCCTCGCTTCTCAAAAGAACAGCCGATCCCTGCAAATCAAAACAAAGGCAAACAAGGGCAAAGGACGATTCTCGTGTTTTTCCTTTGCATCCTTGGCTGAATGGTCGACGGTAACGGCAACACCAGATGGCAATATCGCGTATACAATCAGCTTGGAGAATGCTGATAAAAACCAATGCGATGTTTCTGATCCGGCACCAACAACGAGATCAACGGGCACGAGACTGATCATCAGTGGCATTGATGGTATATGTGAAGATGATGTAAGCTTTGCGCAGTTAGAAGATACTATGCTCAAAGCCTTTGCATGGTATCTGTACCTCAATAAGGATAAGAAAATCGTATTAACCATCAATGGTACAGAGTTGGATTATCGAAAGTACATTAATACTGATGCAAGTGTTGAAAAGGAAATCCTAATATCCAGAATCCCGTTCAAAATTGCGTTGATTGTTTGGAATGAGAAAATTACAGAGAATTTCTCTGTGTATTTCCTGGATGAAGAGGGTGTTGTTAGGTCGAAGGATACGACAACATTTAACCGTAATACGGTGAATTTTAACCACAGTGTATTTGTCACTTCGCCGTTCTTTTTGGGGAGAGACGGAATTACATTAAAGGGCAAAAGAGTAGAACTTGATGGGCAAACTGCGCTGAATGAGTATGATGAAGACAAGAAGGTTCTAAAAGAGTTAAGCAAAGAAATTCAGGATGTTATAGAAGAAAGCTTGCATAAGCACATGGCGGCACAAGTGGATAAAGCCATTGCGCGAATGGAGGCCAGAGATTCTTTCCCTACATTCCCGAATGACTTTTACGGGGCCTTACGTAAAAAGGATTTGGTGCAAGTCACAAAGGAGATTTATCGAATTCAGCCTAGGATATTCCATAACCTGAAGCCGATTCAGGAAAAATCTTTACTGGGTTTTTTGAATTTGTTGCTCAGCTCCGAAGAAAGGGAAAATGTTCTTTCCATTATCGATGAAATTGTTCAACTGTCACCAAAGCAGCGTGAAGAATTTGCATCTGTGTTAAAGCGGACACATCTGGAGAATATTATAGCAACCATTCGTTTTATTGAAGACCGGTATAAGGTCATCGAGGTTCTCAAGACAATCGTCTTTGACTATGCAGGATATGCGAATGAACGTGACCACGTTCAAAAGATTGTGGAGCAGCATTACTGGCTGTTCGGAGAACAGTATCACCTGGTAACGGCAGACAAGCGAATGCAAAAGGCGCTTGAAGAGTATCTGTACTTGCTCTATGGTGATAAGGCTCCAAATCCAGTGTTGACACCAGATGAAGAAGAGCTTCGCCGGATGGATATTTTTGCTTGTGCTGCAAGAAATACTGAGGATGCAAATGGTAGTGCGATTCAGGAAAATCTGGTCGTTGAGCTGAAAGCACCCAAAGTAGTGCTCACCAAAGCGGTTTTACGTCAAATTGAAGACTATATGGATTACGTCCGAAAACAACCGTTGTTTAATAGCCAGTACCGCAGATGGAAGTTTATTGCTGTATGTAGCGCTGTTGATGACGATGTCAAGGCACGATACGATTCCCAGAAGTCTAAAGGCAAAAAGGGCTTAGTTGCTGAAATTGACAACTATGAAGTCTATGCTTTGACATGGGATGATGTGTTCCAAAGCTTTGATTTGAGGCATGCTTTCCTGCTGGATAAGCTGAAGATGGATAAAGAGGCGATAGCTGCTGAGATCGCACAGACTGCTGGTGACGAGAAATCTAAGGACACAGCGGATGCTCTGACTGCATTGGTAGCAAATTGATTTGTTAGCAGAGTAAGATTTCCACTTATTTGATTACTTCGTATTGTTAGCTGCCGCCGGGTGGTATCGGTTGATACCATCCGGCGGCAGTTTCTTTTGGGAAGAAAAGACTTGCAATTTCTAAAAGCTTTGGTACAATCACGACACCTTGGGATGGGAGTTGGTTTCTGCCTTGGGAGAGGAAAACCGCCCGACCCATGTTTTTGACCCATGTTGGAACTAGGGCGGGAGATTACTGGCAGAGTAAGAAAAGCTTCCGGTATTGGCGGTTGGCTCGAAAACAGGGGATGAAAAATCTCTTGAAAACCCGGGCAGCGTAACCATCGGAAAAGTGAATCCAAAGTGGTCTTGAATGTGTCGTAAGTCCAAATTTGGCAGTGAAAGCTGCCTGCTTGGCTGACCCATTTTTAAGACCACATTTTTGACCCATATTTTGACCCATACGGGGTTAGCACACAGTGGATTGGGCAGATTTCAGTGGATTCGGAGCGTTGGAAAAAGCCGTCAATATGTGCCAAACCCCTGAATAATCGCCGCAAAAGTATTCCTGACTGCAGCTCATAACCCGGAGGTCGCAGGTTCAAGTCCTGCCTCCGCAACCATATCGAGTGTTCATAAGGTATTTGACCTATGAACACTCGATTTTTGTTTTTCTGTATAATTTGATGTACGGCGAGGGGTTGTCCCTCGTTTTTTTGTTTATGCCGTGAATTGCTCGGTTATATACTCTACGGCAACACCTTTGCGTGTGTCTGCAATGTGGGTTTGTTTTGTGGCGTTCGGCAATTCGATATATCCGATAAAACGGTAATATATAACGATTCGTTGCGTTCGACTTTTGCCTGTACCCTCTGTTTCAAAAATATCGATATGGTCAATCAGTTCTCGAAGCAGCGGTGATGTCAGATTATCCATTTGCATAAACCTGCGAATTGCCGATATGAATTTTCCATATTCCGAATTGGTGTTTTTCAACTCTTCGATTTGGTGTCGAGTATCCGCAATTTTGGCTTTTAAGTCCATACGCTCTTTTTCGTATTTATGAGATAACTCAACAAACCACTCATCGCTGACTTTTCCGATTACATTATCCTCATATAATTTTTCATAAAGTTGCGATACCGTGTTGCTGCGAGCAATCGCTTTTTGCAGTTCCGACTCCAAAAACTTTTTGTCTTTTTCTCTTTCTTCGTCATTTTTCCGCAAAAGCAGTTGTGCAAAATATGACTCGTCAATTTCCAACATTTCAACAAGTCGCCTTAATTCGAGTTTTACAACCTCTTCAAGGGCGTCTGCTCTGACATAATGTCTTCCCGGACACTTTCCTCGATAATCAACTTTGTTGTCGGAACAAGTGAAATAGTGAATTTCTTTATTCGAGGTGCTTGTGTGGTATCTCATTTTACTGTGGCAGTCTCCGCAATATATCAATCCGTTAAATATACTCCGTTCGCCGTTTTCTTTTTTCGGAGCCCGACGCTTTGTTTTTGAAATAAACTTCTGTACGGTTTCAAATGTTTCTCGGTCGATTATCGGCTCATTTACATTCTTGAATACAGCCCAATTTTCTTTGGAGTTTTCATATCTTGTTTTGTTTTTAAATGACTTGGAATATGTTTTGAAATTGATAATATCTCCGCAATACTCTTGTTGAGAAAGAATTTTTTGAACAGTTGTCTTACACCATTTGTACGGATTGGTTTGTGTTTTCTTTCCGCCTCTGTTCAGTCCTTTGGACCGCCAATAAGCCATAGGTATAAGCACTTCGTTTTCCTGCAATTCTCTTGCAATGGTTTCATTGCCTTTACCGTCGAGGCACATTTTGAATATGCTTTTCACAACGGTTGCGGCTTCCGGGTCAATTATCCATTTCTTTTTGTTTTCCGGTGACTTCATATATCCGTATGGCGGTTGCGATAACGGCTCTCCCATACTGCCTCTGAGCCTGTGGGATGAACGAATCTTTTTTGAAATGTCTCTTGCATACATTTCGTTTAAGATATTCTTGAACGGTGCAATTTCGCTTTCTCCCTCATCGCTGTCAATGGCATCGTTCACGGCGATAAAACGAATATTATGTTCGGGGAAATAGCTGTCGGTATAATTACCTACCGAAACATAATCACGACCCAGGCGGGATAAATCTTTAACCATTACAGCAGAAACAAGTCCGATTTCAATATCGTCGATAAGCTGTTGAAATCCGGGACGGTTGAAATTTGTTCCGGTATATCCGTCATCCACATAATATTTTGTATCCGTTAAACCCATTTCTTTTGCTTTTTGTGATAGCAGCTTCTTTTGATTGCCTATGGAGTTACTCTCGCTTTCCGTTCCGTCATCACGGGACAAACGACAATAAAGAGCCGTTATCCCTATTTGATTTTTGTTTTTCGACTGCATTTAATCCTCCTTTCCGACAGTCGAACAATCATATTCATCTGTCATTTTATCATTGATGCCGTCAACAGACAATTCTGCGAAATCGCCCGTGAGATATTTTTTCAATCTGTTATTCAAATGATTGCTGTCGCTATATTTTTTAATGTTAAAATCCTCAAATTTACCGCAAACGATATATCTTACTCCATTTATCATATATTCGCCTGTACCCAAGCTGAAATTTGTTATTTGCTTTTTCATATCATCTCTCCCTCTCACGCTGTCGGATTAAATATTTTCTGTAATGCTCGCAAGCTTTAATTATGAAATCTTCGGTCTTTTGCTTATCCATACCCCTTGGGAGAATATCACGCAACTTATCTGCGGATATTCGCACTTGCTCTTTTTGATTTGGCTTTTCTTCATTGAGAACGGCGAAAACCGTATCGACGAAAAAGTTGCCGTCTTTACTGAACTTTCTTAATCGCTGTGCCTGCGATAATGACGGCGTAGCGTCGGTAAATTCTATTTGTTCAAGCAGCATTTGCTGTTCATATTCCGACAGATATGAAAGCTCAACCCCAGGAGTAAAGGCTATCCTTTCCTCGTCAACGAGTTTAAGCAATTCGGGTATTAAGTATGTCAGGCGGATATATCGCTGTATTTGCCTTGCACTGTCATCGGCGGTTTCTGCAATTTTTTCATCTGTTCTTGATTTTGTGCCAAGTTGGCACGAAGTCTTGCCTTGATGCTTTAGAGCTTCCGATTTCATTTTGTATGCAAAAGCTTTTTCGCTCGGTAAAATATGTTCACGGTGTATGTTTGAATCCACCATTTGCACAATTGCCTCGTCTTTTGTGAGTTCTTCGATTATTGTGGGTACGCTTGTTATTCCGAGTTCCTTGCACGCCTCAACTCGTCTGTGTCCGCTGATAATTTCATATTTACCGGCCGGAAAAGAACGAACGATTATCGGTTCAAGCAATCCGTTTTCTTTTATGCTTTCTGTTAATTCTTGTTGCTCAATCCCGCTTCTTTCCTTAAACGGATGATTTTCAAAGGGAACAAGCAAATCTATACTTATGTTTTTTATCATTTTTCCGCCTCCTTTAATATTTCAACTTTTTTGAGGGAAATACCCTTATGGTTTTTCTCATAAATCAATCTTAAATTTGTTCCGTTATCTATCTCATAAAAGCCAAGGTAACTCTGCCACCAAAATACAGGTGTGATTATTTTTCTTCCGTCACTTAGCCGAAGAAAAAGTCGCATCATGTTTCGGCTTGCCTCTGCTCGCATTATTAACTTTGCGAAGTATTCACCCTCTTCGTCAATAAATTTGTAGTCGGAGGTAATGATATGTTCTTCTCTCATTTCTTCTCTTGTGTAAACTTTGTTTTGAATCATAATATATCCCTTCTTAATAAATTCTCTTTATCGGAAAGTAAAAGCTATATATTTATTTATATATTTATACGGCTACTCTCCGTTTTGTTTTTAATCACCGATTTGTCTTTGCTTTACACCTCTGTTTCTGTATTGATTTGGTGCCGAAATCGGTAATTTTTTCTTTTGTATCGTCTTTTTATCGAAAACAAGTATCGCTATACTAAATTAACCGCTGCCATCATATTCACGGCGATTTTTAACGCTTTTTGCACCTCTTTTGGATTTGTACTTCGGGCAGAAAACAACGATTGCCTTGTGGCTCTGCTTGCATTTGTTTTTGCATTTGAGACAAAGGCTGTTGTATGTTCTTCTGGATGTTTCGGGATTTATGAAAAAATTCCATTCTTGTTTTGCTTTCTTTGATAATCTTGGCATTGTAAAAACTCCCTTCACTTGTTTGAACAGGGAGAGGCATTTTGCACCCCCCCTATTTGCAAATAAATTTTCCTCTCACTTGGTAGGCAACGAAAACAGTCAAAAATTAACCCTCTGACCAATATTTTTTTATTACCCCTTCACTTGTTTGAACCGGGAACGCTTTTTTTGGGGGTGTTTTTGAAAAATTTATAAACATTTAACATTTGCCTCTCTACTCATTTGGACAAAGGGTGCCGAAATGCACACCCAAAATTGCCGATTTGACGGAAATTTTTTTAAAAATTATTTTTACCCCTCTATTTGTTTGAACTGGGAGAGCCTTTTTGTACCACCTCCGAAGAGAAAAAGTTTCCGAAAATAAAAAAATCCCTCCGATTTATCAAATCGAAGGGGAAAAGTTAGTTTGAATTTGGTATTCAATTTTAATAGGCAAAAAGAAAAAGACACAGCCAACGGATTTTTCTCCGTAAGCTGTGCCTTGATTTTTATTTGTAAAGATTATTGGTGATGAGAATCCAATATCGAATGTTCAATCTTAGCGAGCAGACCGTTTGTATATCCAAACGGTAATTTTGCTCTTTAGGGACACCCTAAGACCTGTTGAAAACAGTTTATTATTATAGAAAAATACCTTCGGGTTGTTTCGTATATCGGAAATTGAATAAAACTATAATTTTGAATAAATATTTAGGGCTGTAAATACAAAAAATTGGCGTTCGCAAACTTATTGTGTTGAATATTTCTGCTCAGAATGTTATAATTGACTCAAACAGGCAAGGAGGTCAATTATGAAAGTCAGCTATGACAAATTATGGAAAATATTGATTGATAAAAAAATGAAAAAATATCAATTAAGAGAACAAGCTCACATAAGCAGCAATTCTGTTGCAAAGTTAAGTAAGGGAGAATTTGTCAGTATGGAAGTCCTGCTTAAAATATGCGAAACCCTTGATTGTGATATAGGCGATGTATGCGAATTTTATAAGGATGACGGAGAAACCGAAAATGCATAAAACAAAAGAACAAATATCATACAATATGCAACAGGTTAAATCCAAAGACACAAAGATAGAAGTTATGCTCAGAAAAGAACTTTGGTCAAGAGGTTTGCGTTATCAAAAGAACAGTAAAAAAGTATTTGGAAAACCCGATATTGTTTTTATCGGCAAAAAGGTTGCCGTGTTTTGCGACAGTGAATTTTGGCACGGTTATGATTGGGATAATAAGAAAAAGGAATTCAAATCACATCAAGAGTTTTGGATTCCTAAAATTGAAAAAAACATTGCTCGAGATAATTTGGTAAACGAAACACTTGAAAATTCGGGTTGGACAGTACTTAGATTTTGGGGCAATGATATAAAAAAGAATTTACAGGCGTGTGCCGATGAAATTGAGAGGACGGTAAAAAGTAAAAATGACTAAATATAAATCTATTGATTTGTTTGCGGGAATCGGTGGCATTCGTCTTGGATTTGAACGAGCCTTCGGGGATGAAATTAACACGGTTTTTGTAAGTGAGTGGGATGAATATGCACAGAAAACATACAAGGCAAATTTCAAAGATGATTTTGAAATTGCGGGAGATATAACCAAGATAAACGAAACCGATATTCCGCAATTTGATATATGTCTTGCGGGGTTTCCTTGCCAAGCATTCAGTCTTGCGGGAAAAAGACAAGGGTTTGATGATAATTATAAAGGTCTTTGCCGAGGCACTTTGTTTCTTGATGTTGCGAGAATTTGCGAAGCAGACAAACCAAAGGTTATTTTTTGTGAGAATGTCAAGGGATTAAAGATTCACGACAGAGGAAGAACATTTGAAATAATTAAAAAAACTTTTGAAGATTTGGGTTATAAAGTTTTCAGCGATGTACTTAACAGTAAAGATTTTGGAGTTCCCCAGAACAGAGAAAGAATATATATTGTGGCTTTCAGAAATGATATTGCACCCGAAAAATTTGAATTTCCAAAGGCGACGGATGATACAAAAAGGCTGAAAGATATTATAGAAAAAAAGCCTGTACCGGCTAAATATTATTTAAGTGATGTTTATGTTGAAACCCTCAGAAGGCACAAAGCCCGTCACGAGGCTAAAGGCAACGGCTTCGGATACGAAATTCGTGAATGGGACGGTATTGCCGGTGCTATTGTATGCGGCGGAATGGGCAGAGAACGCAATTTGCTGATTGATAAACGACAAAAAGATTTAACACCGACAACACACATTAAAGGCGAAGTCAACAAGGAGGGCATCAGAAAAATGACTCCGAGAGAATGGGCTCGTTTGCAGGGATTTCCCGATACTTTCAATCTGCCTCTTGCCGATGTCCATCTTTATAAACAATTCGGAAACAGCGTAACCGTAAATGTTATTGAAGCTATCGCAAAACAAATTAAGGAGGTACTCGACAATGCCTAAACTTTCAGGAAACAAAGGCGAATGGAGCGAAATATATGCGTTTCTTCGTTTGCTTGAAATAAAGAAATTGTATGCTGCTGATGCCGAATTGAATAAAAAAGATGATATGTTTTACAACATAATCAGTATCATCCGTACCGAGCCTATCGGTACACTTGAATTCAGAATTAACAAAGCCGATGATACTGTGTCGGTTATTAAAACAGATACAGAAGATGTACTGCTTACTTTACCACGTGACGAATTCAAGACTGCTGCCGATAATCTTTACAATGAAATAATCAATGCAAATAAATCATCTTTTGAATCGCAGGATACCGAAGAATTTTTAGAGCAATTGAATATAGGTGTACTTAAAGCGAAATCAACCGATAAAGCCGATATTCGGATTAAAATTCACGATATAAATACAGGTTACGAAACCGTTCAGGGATTTAGCATAAAGTCAAGACTCGGCAGTCCGTCCACACTTGTCAATGCAGGCAAAACAACAAATTTTGTGTTTGAAGTTATAGGTAATATAAACGATGATGTGATGAACGGCTTTAATACTTGTTCCAAGAAATTCAAAGACAGATTTGATTTTCTCTCCGGTTACGATTGCGACATAGAGTATTGTTCAATGGATAACGATATTTTTGAGAGCAATTTGCAGTTGATTGACGGTGACCTCCCTAAAATCTGTGCGTATATGCTTAAAGAGTACTATTCATCCGGAGTTAATACAGTAACAAATTCACTTGAATCATTAAATGTAAATAACCCAATCGGATATAATTTATCAAAAGGTCACCCGTTTTATGAATACAAGTTCAAAAAATTTCTCGCAGAGTGCGCACTCGGCATGCTTCCGTCAAAAGTTTGGGACGGTACTGCCGACGCTACGGGCGGATACATAATAGTCAGAGAAGATGGAGAAGTATTATGCTATCATTTGTTTAATAGAAATGAATTTGAAACTTATTTGATAAACAATACCAAGTTTGAAACCGCAAGTACATCCCGTCACGAATTCGGCTCGATATATAAAGAAAACGGAAAATTTTATATTAAACTGAATTTACAAGTTAGATTTATAAAATAATGAAAGATAAATATAAGGTATGCAGTTTATTTGCCGGCATCGGCGGCATTGACTTGGCTTTTCAACAAGCGGGATTTGAAATTGTATGGGCAAATGAATTGGACAGCGATGCCTGTAAAACATACAGATACAATTTTCAAAATACGGTATTGACCGAAGGAGATATAAGAAAAATCAATGCAGACGATATACCGGATTTTTATATTCTTACCGCAGGCTTTCCTTGTCAATCGTTTTCGGTATGCGGTAACAGAAAAGGTTTCGCCGACGAAAGAGGTAATCTTTTCTTTGAAATAATGAGAATAGTAGATGCTAAAAAGCCCAAAATTATTTTTCTTGAAAATGTCGCTAATCTTACGGAACACGACAATGGCAAAACCTTTAACCGCATACATAATGAGCTTTCCGATAGGGATTATTATATACGATATCTCATTGCGGATGCATGCAATTACGGAATACCGCAACACAGAACGAGAACATATATCGTTGCTTTTAAAGATTTTGATATGTGTAACAAATTCCAATTTCCGAAAGAGCAACCGCTTAAAAAGCATATATTTGATATTATCGACCGAAGTGTGAAAGCAGACAAAAATTTTTATCTTAATGAGAATTCCGTACAGTATCAAAAGATGAAAAACGCTATAACAGACGAAAATCAAATATACAGGTTTTCGGATTACGGTATTCAAAAGAGTAAAGACGAAATATCTTTTACGCTTAAAGCAAATATGGGAACATGGTACAACCGTGTCCCGATTATAAAAGACAACTTTGGAATCAGAACGATTACACCGCAAGAATGTCTTGCCTTGCAGGGATTTCCTAAATCGTTTGATTTTCCCGATATTCCGATAAAAAGTATGTATAAACAATGTGGGAACACAGTGGTTGTGCCGGTTGTAAAAAAATATTGCAAAACAAATGAGAGAAGTAGGTATATACAAATGAAATTCGAAAAAATCACAATAAAGAACTTTAGAAATTTTGAAAATGTTAATATTGATTTATCAAACAAAAATATATTTTTTGGATTAAATGATGTCGGAAAAACCAATTTTTTGTATGCTCTTAGATATGTTTTTGACAAAGATATTCGTAAACAAAATCTTACTGAATCTGACTTTCATAATAAACAGTATGACAAACCTATAGAAATTATTATCACGATAGATATTAGCGATATTCACAATAGCGATTGTCAAAAACTCAGAGCGCAATTAAAAGGTGCTTTGTTGAGTAAACATAATAAAGTTTATATTAAGCTCTTTGCCGAATATAATAAAACTGAAATGATTGCGCTTCCGATATTGTCGTGGGGTGGTGAAATGGACCATCTTTACGAAATGAAGCAAAGAGGATATCTTTATGAGATAGATTATGTGTTTAATACCATTTATATTGATTCCTATGTAGATTTGAATACTCTTTTTAAAAAGAACGTAAGTCAAATTATTAGGAATGAAAAAGAAGAAGACCGTGACACGCTTGAAAAAATCCAAAATACTGTCAATGAACTAAATGAGCACATTTCAGAATTATCCGGTATCAAAGAATTTGAAGGTAGACTTACTCCTGAATATAAAAAATTCCACGATGAAGGAATATCGGTATCAATCAAATCCGAGATAGCAATAAAAGGCTTATACTCTAATGTTATTCCGTATATAAAACAGGACGATGATGATAATTTGTATCCAACAGCTGGTGAAGGACGAAAAAAATTATTAGCTTATTC
>UMBI01026883.1_pt1 | contig 14113 bp, 11 predicted proteins | sample 1963911 | NCBI WGS metagenome assembly UMBI01 (sample SAMEA4835936, study PRJEB28245) | human gut metagenome | biome: gut microbiome; material: fecal sample | place: Denmark | collected 2008
GGGACATCGTCTCGGCACAGGCGCAGCGCTATCTCAGTGCTGAATCGCCCTCGCCCGTCAGCGTCCAGCGCAACACCGTCCTCCGCGCCTGCCTCGAGAAAGGCGCGCACGGCCCACAGGGGCTCTACACCCTCACCGTACCCACCGGCGGCGGCAAGACCTTTGCCTCCCTCGCCTTTGCGCTGGAGCACGCCGTCGCCCAGAAGATGAAGCGGGTCATCTACGTCATCCCTTATATGTCCATCATCGACCAGACCGCCGCCGTCTTCTCGGGTCTGCTGGGCGCAGAAAATGTTCTGGCCGACTTCTCCAACGCCGAGTACAAGACTGTTGAGCAGGACGACCTGACCCCCGCCCAGTACCGCCAGATGCTGGCCAGCGAAAACTGGGACGTCCCCGTCGTGGTGACAACGGCGGTGCAGTTCTTCGAGTCGCTCTACGCCAATCGCAGCAGCCGCTGCCGCAAGCTCCACAACATCGCCGACAGCGTCATCATCTTCGACGAGGCGCAGACCCTCCCGGGCGACTACCTTGCCCCCTGCGTCAGTGCCATCGCCCAGCTCATCCAGCATTACCACTCCACGGCCGTCCTCTGCACGGCCACCCAGCCTGCCCTTGAGCCGCTGTTCCGGCGCTTTGCGCCTGAGCTCCACCCGCAGGAGATCACACCCGACGCGGCCCGCCTCTACGAAGTGCTCCGGCGCACCACACTGCAAGACCTCGGCACCCTGCCGCAGGAGGAGTTCGCCTCCCGGCTGGCAAATCAACCGCAGGTGCTCTGCGTGGTCAACCGCCGCAAGACGGCCCAGCAGCTCTATGAGTCCCTGCCCGCCGAGGGCAGCTACTGCCTGACCACCCTGCTCTGCGCCGCCGACCGCCGCCGTCAGCTGGACGCCATCCGCCAGCGACTGAAAGAAGGTCTGCCCTGCCGGGTGGTGTCCACCTCTCTCATTGAGGCGGGCGTGGACGTGGATTTTCCCGTCGCTTACCGCGAGCAGTGCGGTCTTGACTCGCTCTTACAGACTGCCGGGCGCTGCAACCGCGAGGGGCGGCGGGGCGCAGAGGAAAGCATCGTCTACCGGTTCCGGCTGGACGAGTGTTCCACGCCCCAGATGCTCAGGCAGAACGTCAGCGCGCTGGACTACACCGCCCGGCATCAGGACACACTGGACACGCCCCGGGCCATTCAGCTCTACTTCAAAGAGCTCTCCGAACTGCGCGGCCCCGACGCCGTGGACAAGCACGGCATTCTGGATGCCTTTCTCCGGGGCATCCGGGGCTGCCAGCTCCCCTTTGCACAGGTGGCGGAGGAATTCCGCCTCATCGAGAACGCTGCCCGCACGGTCTATCTGCCCGTCGGCGAGGGCGCAGCCCTCTGTGAACAGCTGCGCAGCGGTCATGTTACTCGGACGCTGCTGCGGAAGCTGGGCGTTTACAGTGTCTCCTGCTATAAGGACCAGTTCGACAAGCTTGACGCCGCCGGGGCGCTGGAACTGCGGCCCGATGGTTCCGCCATCCTCACCGACACCAGCTGCTACAGTGAAAAGACCGGCCTTGCCATGGATGCGGAGACGGGCATCGGCCTTTACTTCTAAAAAGAGAGAAGCGGCAAAGCATACGCCGCCTTGCCGCTTCTCTCTCAACGCATTTGACACTAATCAAATATTTCAACCCGCATCGGCAGCATAAATACCGCCAACGACACAACTAGTATAGGTCAGAACCGACCTGTCCGCAACATTTTTTTGCACATTTTATTGACAAGCCCTCTACAAAGTGTTATATTGAAGTCAAGGAGACATATCAAACGCATTTGAACTAAGCAAATGAAATAGATTTTGAAAGAGGTGGTTGCAATGGCTAACATTCATCTTAGTCTGAAAATTCAACTTCACCCAGAAAGGAGGCGATGCTGATGTCCATGCTCATTGAGGTGTGGGGCGACTATGCCTGTTTCACTCGTCCGGAAATGAAGACCGAGCGTGTGAGCTACGACATGATCACCCCGTCCGCTGCGCGGGGCCTTGTAGAAGCCATCTACTGGCACCCCGGGCTGCGTTATACGGTTGACCGCATCTATCTGCTCAAGCCCTTCGGCCTTGACCCCGAAGATGAAGCGTCCACCGAGGAATACACCCAGCGGCCCATCCGGTTCACCAACATCCGGCGCAACGAGGTCAAGTCCACCCTGCTGTCCTCCGCCGCCCTCAGTGCGGCCAAAGGCGGCACGCCGCCGGTGCTCTACACCTCGGAGGACATCCAGCAGCGGGCCGCGATGGTCCTGCAGGACGTCCACTACGTCATCGAGTGTCACTTTGATTTGACGGACAAGGCCGCCCCCAGCGACAATCCCGGCAAGTTCCAGGACATCCTGCGCCGACGCCTGCGCAAAGGTCAGTGCTATCACCAGCCCTGTTTCGGGTGCCGGGAGTTCCCGGCCAACTTCCGGGAATGGCCGGGCGGCAGCATTCCGGCGCTGAAGGTCACGCAGGACCTTGGTTTCATGCTCCACAGCCTCGATTACTCTGATTCGGCCAACATCCGCAGCCAGTTCTTCCGCGCAAAGCTGGTGGACGGCGTGATGGAATGCCGAGACGTGGAGGTGTTTACATGATACTCCAAGCACTCACCGCCTATTATGAACAGCTCTTGAAGCAGGGCAAGGTGGAGGCCCCCGGCTGGGACAGTAAGTTCAAAGTCAGCTATGAACTGCGCCTCGGCCCCGACGGCCAGCTCCTCGCCCTCAACGACCTGCGGCAGGAAGTCCCCAAGGGCAAAAAGACCGTCATCGCCCCCCGGGAGCTCCCTGTCCCCCACCGGGTCAAGCGCGCCTCCGGCGTCGCCGCGAACTTTTTGTGCGACAATACGTCCTATCTGCTGGGCGCAGACGAAAAGGGCAAGCCCGAGCGTTCCCGCCAGTGCTTCGAAGCCTGTGCCGCCCTCCACCACAAGGTGCTCGACGGCGTGGACTCCCCTGCCGCCAAAGCCATCCTCGCCTTTTTTGACAGCTGGGAGCCGGATACAGCCCCCACCCACCCGCTGCTGGCAGAGCAGTGGGCCGACCTGAACAACAACGCGAACCTTGTGTTCGGCTACGAATCCCCCGACGGCGCCCACTGGCTGGCCACCACAGATGACGCCATCCGGGCCGCATGGCAGTCCGCCTTTGACACCTCCGATGCCGACGCCGAGACGGCCCGCTGCCTCATCACCGGCAAAGAGGCCGGCATCGCCCGCATCCACCCCGCCATCAAGGGTGTGATGGGCGCACAGGCCGCCGGTGCGGCACTGGTCTCCTTCAACGCACCCGCTTTCTGCTCCTATGGCCATGAGCAGGGTGCCAACGCCCCCGTCAGCGAGTACGCGGCTTTCGCCTACACCACGGCCCTCAATCTGCTGCTGGCAGACCGGAACTGCTGCCAGCGCATCGGCGACACCACCATCGTATGCTGGGCCGAAAACGCCGCTCCCGCCTACTCAAACGCCATGCTGATGTTTTTCTGCGGCGGTGCCGAGGCGCGCGGCGTCTCGGAAAGCGACCTTGCCGCCGCACTGAAAGCCCTTTCTCAGGGACGCCCCGTCTCCTTCCTCGATGACAAGCTGGACCCGAACCAGAACTTCTATGTGCTGGGCATCTCGCCCAACGCAGCCCGGCTCTCCGTCCGGTTCTTCCTGCGCAACAGCTTCGGACAGTTTGCCAAAAATCTGCAGGACCACGCTGACCGGCTCGAAATCACCCGCCCCGCCTTCGACAAGTGGGAAAACCTGTCGGTCTGGGCGCTGGCGCAGGAGACGGTCAACCAGAAATCCCGGGACAAAAATCCCTCACCCCAGCTGGTGGGCGATCTGCTCCGGGCCATCCTCACCGGCGGACCCTATCCCGCCACCCTGCTCAACGGCGTGACCCTCCGCATCCGGGCCGAACGGGAAGTCACCCGGGGCCGCGCCGCCATCCTGAAAGCCTACTATCTCCGCAACTACCCCACCAAGCTCAACAAGGAGGTATTTACCGTGAGCCTGAACGAAAGCAGCAATGTCCCCTATGTTCTGGGGCGTCTCTTCTCTGTGCTGGAGACGATCCAGAGCGTCGCCAATCCCGGCATCAACGCCACCATCAAAGACCGGTACTTCAACTCGGCCTGTGCCACCCCGGCAACGGCCTTCCCTACGCTGGTCAAGCTGGCTCAGAAGCATCTGCAGAAGATGAGCACCCCCAACGAGGTGCATTTCAGCAAACAGCTCACCGAGCTGATGGCCCAGCTGCCCGAGACAGGCTTCCCGGCGCGGCTCAGCCTGCCGGAGCAGGGTGCCTTTGAGATCGGCTACTACCACCAGACCCAGAAACGCTACGCCAAAAAGAATGAGGAGGAATAAACCATGTCTGAGCCCATCAAGAACCGCTATGATTTCGTCATCCTGTTCGACGTCGAGAACGGCAACCCCAACGGCGACCCCGATGCAGGCAATATGCCCCGTATCGACCCCGAGACGGGCTACGGTCTGGTGACCGACGTCTGCCTCAAGCGGAAGATCCGCAACTATGTCGAGACCCTGAAAGAGGACGAAAAAGGCTATCGTATCTACATCAAGGACGGCGTTCCCCTCAACCGCAGCGATGCCGAGGCCATCAAAACTCTGGGCATCGACCCCGACCTGAAAGCTGCCAAAAAGGCCGACCCCGACATCGATGCCAAGCTGCGGGACTATATGTGTGAGAACTACTTCGACATCCGCACCTTCGGTGCCGTCATGACCACCTTCGTCAAGGGTGCGCTGAACTGCGGTCAGGTGCGCGGCCCCGTCCAGCTGAGCTTTGCCCGGTCGGTGGACCCTATCGTCCCGCAGGAAGTCACCATCACCCGCGTGGCCATCACTACCGAGGCCGATGCCGAGAAGAAGGGTACTGAGATGGGCCGCAAGCACATCGTGCCTTACGCCCTCTACCGCGCCGAGGGCTATGTCTCGGCCAACCTCGCCCGGAAGACCACCGGCTTCTCCGAGGATGATTTGAAACTTCTGTGGACTGCCATTCTGAACATGTTCGAGAACGACCACAGCGCTGCCCGGGGCAAGATGGCCGTGCGGGAGCTCATCGTGTTCAAGCACGATTCTGAGCTGGGCAATGCCCCGGCCTATAAGCTCTTCGACTCCGTCGCCGTCCAGCGCAAGCCCGATGTGGACGCCGCCCGCAGCTACCGCGACTACACCGTCACGGTGGCAGACACTCTGCCGGAAGGAGTCACCTGCGAGAGGCTGTCCTGATGGGCGGCGCAGACGACTGGCTGCCCCTGTCGGGCATCCAGCACTTCTGCTTCTGCCGCCGCCAGTGGGCGCTCATCCATCTGGAACAGCAGTGGGCGGAGAACCGCCGCACCGTCGAAGGCCAGCTCGACCACGCCCGCTGCCATGACGCAAACCAGACCGAACGGCGCGGCGGCCTGCTCATCACCCGAGGGATGCAGGTGGTCAGCCGTCGGCTGGGCCTGAGCGGAAACTGCGATGTCGTCGAGTTCCGGGCCGACCCGGAGGGCATCCCTCTGCAAAGCACGGAAGGGCTCTGGAAGCCCATGCCTGTCGAGTACAAGCATGGCCGCGCCAAGGCCAGCGACGCTGACCGGCTGCAGCTCTGCGCACAGGCCATGGCGCTGGAAGAGATGCTGGTGTGCAGCATCCCGGAGGGTGCGCTCTTCTACGAGGAAACGCGGCGGCGGGAGGTCGTGCCGCTGACCGAAGAACTGCGCCAGGCCACCCAGAAGATGGCCGATGAGATGCACGCCTATTTTGCCCGGGGCTATACCCCCAAGTCAAAGCCCGGCACCCACTGCAACGCCTGCTCCCTCAAAGAGCTCTGCCTCCCCGTGCTGTATCAGCGTGCCGACCCGAAAGCCTATCTCCGCGCCCATCTGGACGAGATGCAGGAGGCCGCGCCATGAGAAAGTTTTTGAATACGCTCTACGTCCTCAACAAGGACGCCTATCTTTCCCTCGAGGGGGAGAACATCGTCCTGCTCTGCAACAAGGCTGAAATTGGCCGGGTCCCGCTCCACACGCTGGAAGGCATCGTCTGCTTCAGCTATCCCGGCGCAAGCCCTGCCCTGATGGGTAAATGTACCAGCCTCGGGGTCGATTTGAGCTTTTTCAGCCCGCAGGGCCGCTTTCTGGCCCGGGCCGTGGGCGAAGAGCGGGGCAACGTCCTGCTGCGGCAGACCCAGTACCGCATCGCAGACAGCGAGGCAGAGAGCTGTCTCTATGCGCGCAATTTCATCCTGGGCAAAGTCTATAACGCCCGCTGGGTGCTGGAACGGGCCACCCGCGACCACCCCCAGCGGGTGCCGGTGGAACAGCTCAAGCACACCAGCGCCCAGCTGGCGGCGGCGCTGCCCCTCATCGAGCAGTGTGACGACCTCGACCAGCTTCGCGGTCTGGAGGGCGAGGCGGCACAGCGGTATTTCGACTGCTTTGATTCACTCATCCTGCAGCAGCACGATGATTTTTCTTTCGCAGGCCGGAGCCGCCGCCCGCCGCTGGACAATACCAATGCCCTGCTCTCTTTCGCTTATTCGCTTCTGGCCTCCGACTGCACGGCGGCTCTTCAGAGTGTGGGCCTCGACCCCTACGTCGGCTTTCTCCACCGCGCCCGGCCCGGGCGCAGGAGCCTCGCCCTCGACCTCATGGAAGAGCTGCGTGCAGTTTATGCCGACCGCTTCGTGCTCTCCTGCATCAACCAGAAAATCATGACACCGAAGCATTTCCAGAAGCAGGAGAACGGGGCCGTCCTTCTCACCGATGAGGGCCGCCGCGCCTTTCTGGGCGGGTGGCAGACCCGCAAGCAGGAGACTATCACCCACCCGTTCCTGAACGAAAAGCTTCCGTGGGGCCTCGTGCCTTATGTGCAGGCTCTGCTTCTGGCCCGCACCCTGCGGGGCGATATGGAGCTTTACCCGCCATTTTTCTGGAAGTGAGGGATGTGTATGCTGGTCCTTATCACCTACGACGTCAATACCGAAACTCCTGCCGGGCGCAAACGTCTGCGCAAAGTCGCCAAGCGCTGTGTGGACCACGGCCAGCGGGTGCAGAACTCCGTGTTCGAGTGTCTGCTGGATGCCGCGCAGTATGCAGTTCTCAAGGCGGAGCTGACGTCTCTCATCGACCCTGCGCTGGACAGTCTGCGCTTCTACCAGCTGGGCAACAGCTATAAGAGCAAGGTGGAGCATATCGGCGTTCATCCGCCCTTCGAGCAGGACGGCCTGCTGTTGTTCTGAGTTTCCCACCCCGGTGCGAAGGGCGAGTTCTCAGTATTTTTCCGGCACCTTCGCACCGGATTTTTGTGTCATTTTGCATGATTTGGATAGCTCTTTGACCCGTTGTAAATCAAGGCTCTTCTAAATTCGTGCAGAATGTTGTATAATTTGTTTGAAAATAGAGATTTTGTCTCTGTTTTTGCTGTCGCCCTCCTCGCGGAGGGCGTGGATAGAAATCGCTCCACCATCATGCCGGTGCGGTCGGATGGTGGTCGCCCTCCTCGCGGAGGGCGTGGATAGAAATTGCTGAGTGCCTCGAGAATGAAGTCGATGAACTCGTCGCCCTCCTCGCGGAGGGCGTGGATAGAAATTCCATCGAGGAGACACTGACCCGCAACCCGAAAAGGTCGCCCTCCTCGCGGAGGGCGTGGATAGAAATTTGAATATGGCCTCCGACGCTGCGCTCCAGCTCTGTCGCCCTCCTCGCGGAGGGCGTGGATAGAAATTTCATGGAGGCGGTCATGGAGGCAGGCGTCTCGGGTCGCCCTCCTCGCGGAGGGCGTGGATAGAAATATATTCATCTGCTGTTTTCGGCCCTCTGTATCCTGTCGCCCTCCTCGCGGAGGGCGTGGATAGAAATTTGAGATCTGGAATCTCCAAACCATAATAAATCCGTCGCCCTCCTCGCGGAGGGCGTGGATAGAAATAGGTAACGGGAAACGCGCCAATCCTACCGTACGAGTCGCCCTCCTCGCGGAGGGCGTGGATAGAAATGTCCAGTGCATCGGAAAGCGCCTGGCCGATTTTGTGTCGCCCTCCTCGCGGAGGGCGTGGATAGAAATTGGCCGGTGCCCTGCTGGGTGAAAGCCTGAACCTGTCGCCCTCCTCGCGGAGGGCGTGGATAGAAATATCCGGGTCAAAGCACCTGAAAAATTTCGAGCTGGTCGCCCTCCTCGCGGAGGGCGTGGATAGAAATTGCTGCCAAAATCGCCGCAAGACATATCGTCTACGTCGCCCTCCTCGCGGAGGGCGTGGATAGAAATTCGAAAATATCCGCCGCCCCGTCCCGGGTATAGCGTCGCCCTCCTCGCGGAGGGCGTGGATAGAAATATCTGCTAACTGGTTTAAGAATGCCGCACTTAACGTCGCCCTCCTCGCGGAGGGCGTGGATAGAAATCCAGTGCTCCGGTGTTGCCGGTCTGAGTGCTGCCGGTCGCCCTCCTCGCGGAGGGCGTGGATAGAAATACCATGTTCGGAATGACATTGCAGATGCCGTAACGTCGCCCTCCTCGCGGAGGGCGTGGATAGAAATCATAGCGTCGATTGCAGTAACATCGGACACGATGCGTCGCCCTCCTCGCGGAGGGCGTGGATAGAAATCGCAAGGTGCTGTACTGGTCCAAAGAAAAAATGATGTCGCCCTCCTCGCGGAGGGCGTGGATAGAAATCCATGCGTCTGCGGCCTCTAAGCAGCGGTCGCAGCGTCGCCCTCCTCGCGGAGGGCGTGGATAGAAATTCGAACTCCTTTGCGCTATACACGCTGGCGCAGTTGGTCGCCCTCCTCGCGGAGGGCGTGGATAGAAATACTTTTTTTGAACTTTTTGGCTGGAATACTTGAACGTCGCCCTCCTCGCGGAGGGCGTGGATAGAAATCTCTTTGATGACGCGGAGGTCGCCGAGGTACTCGGGTCGCCCTCCTCGCGGAGGGCGTGGATAGAAATAGAGGACGCGAGGTAGCCCTGATCGAGCTGCGGAGGTCGCCCTCCTCGCGGAGGGCGTGGATAGAAATTCCCACGATTTGCTCCGCTTATCCTTCGCAGACTGGTCGCCCTCCTCGCGGAGGGCGTGGATAGAAATTTCGAGGGTCATGGTCTTGTTGTCCTCCTTCTTGGTCGCCCTCCTCGCGGAGGGCGTGGATAGAAATCTCCGTGGCCTGCTTCGCGGCCAGAAGGTCGGCCGTCGCCCTCCTCGCGGAGGGCGTGGATAGAAATTCGCCCCACGAAGGCGAGAGGATCCGCTTGCGGGTCGCCCTCCTCGCGGAGGGCGTGGATAGAAATAGGCGTGCATAGGCGTCGCGGCTGATGATGTCGGTCGCCCTCCTCGCGGAGGGCGTGGATAGAAATACGTCCTGTCGCTCGCCGATGGCGTCCAGCACCTCGTCGCCCTCCTCGCGGAGGGCGTGGATAGAAATGATACCCAGCCGACGATCGTGCCGAGCACGCTGGCGTCGCCCTCCTCGCGGAGGGCGTGGATAGAAATACCATGAAGGAGGTGAGCACCATCAGCAAAAGAAGTCGCCCTCCTCGCGGAGGGCGTGGATAGAAATCTGCTGGACGGGCCCGAGACGCTGCTGCGGCACGTCGCCCTCCTCGCGGAGGGCGTGGATAGAAATAACAACACCCTCGGGAACATCGGCCCGATCTACGTCGCCCTCCTCGCGGAGGGCGTGGATAGAAATGCCACCGTCCCCCACAAGGAGACCAAGACGACGGGTCGCCCTCCTCGCGGAGGGCGTGGATAGAAATGTCAGCTCTCTGACCAGTATGACCACGAGAACGAGTCGCCCTCCTCGCGGAGGGCGTGGATAGAAATAGGTCTGCGAGGGTGTAGTAGTCGTAGAGCAGCCGTCGCCCTCCTCGCGGAGGGCGTGGATAGAAATACGTTCAGACCGCTGATTTTCTTCTGAGCCTGTGTCGCCCTCCTCGCGGAGGGCGTGGATAGAAATCTCAACCTTGACATCACCGGCCTGCAGCCCGTGCCGTCGCCCTCCTCGCGGAGGGCGTGGATAGAAATAGGTCGATAAATGCGCCGGGAGCCAGCTCTACACGTCGCCCTCCTCGCGGAGGGCGTGGATAGAAATAACGGTGAAGGCGTTATGCTTGCCACCATTGAGAGTCGCCCTCCTCGCGGAGGGCGTGGATAGAAATTCTAATGCAAGGATACAAGCCGTAACTGTCAATTGTCGCCCTCCTCGCGGAGGGCGTGGATAGAAATATATTGCTATCAATATACCATGCCTGTGATAGAGGTCGCCCTCCTCGCGGAGGGCGTGGATAGAAATTGGCAGTCTGGGCAATATTTTTGACTGGACGATGTGGTCGCCCTCCTCGCGGAGGGCGTGGATAGAAATGCAATGGTCGTGGCATCCCGGGTGTCTGTCCGGGCGTCGCCCTCCTCGCGGAGGGCGTGGATAGAAATTGCGCCCTGATTGCTTGCCATGCGGAGCTGCTCCGTCGCCCTCCTCGCGGAGGGCGTGGATAGAAATGTTGATGGTGGTGATATAGCTCATTGCGCACTGGGTCGCCCTCCTCGCGGAGGGCGTGGATAGAAATTTCCTTTTGCTCTCTGCTGATGATAGCCGGGTGGTGTCGCCCTCCTCGCGGAGGGCGTGGATAGAAATCACGAGCGGTAAAGGCTAAACCTACCATCTATCCGTCGCCCTCCTCGCGGAGGGCGTGGATAGAAATTGTTTCGTATGAAGGGGATGGCACAGACTTCCTGGTCGCCCTCCTCGCGGAGGGCGTGGATAGAAATAGATCACCTCCAATCTTGTAGGTCTTGCTCTGCGTCGCCCTCCTCGCGGAGGGCGTGGATAGAAATCTGGCTCAAAGATGACCTCTACAATGATGGCTATGTCGCCCTCCTCGCGGAGGGCGTGGATAGAAATATGGTCATACGGATGGTGCCGGACAAGCCCCGGGTCGCCCTCCTCGCGGAGGGCGTGGATAGAAATTCCATGACTGAGGAGAAGAACGAACTGCTCATCGGTCGCCCTCCTCGCGGAGGGCGTGGATAGAAATCTCGTGTTATTGCCGGGAGTGCGGCGGGAAAACGGGTCGCCCTCCTCGCGGAGGGCGTGGATAGAAATACCCTCGTACTGGTCAAAGGCGACGGAAGCGCCGGTCGCCCTCCTCGCGGAGGGCGTGGATAGAAATAACAATAAGGCCATCCCTGACCTTATGAAAATGGTCGCCCTCCTCGCGGAGGGCGTGGATAGAAATTCAATGGTATTTCCCTTCAGCTTCACAGGTTTCAGTCGCCCTCCTCGCGGAGGGCGTGGATAGAAATTGCATAAAGGACAACCGCCGTGCAGTAGAAGCCCTGTCGCCCTCCTCGCGGAGGGCGTGGATAGAAATTGATGGGATTGCCCTTGAAAGAGAAATCATCCAGTCGCCCTCCTCGCGGAGGGCGTGGATAGAAATGTTAAAGGTAGTAATATAGCTCATTGCACACTGGTGTCGCCCTCCTCGCGGAGGGCGTGGATAGAAATAACAACATCCGCAAAATCTTAGCCATGCTGGACAAAGTCGCCCTCCTCGCGGAGGGCGTGGATAGAAATTTGGAGTAGTCGTTGTCCTGAAGGCGGTAGTCCGGGTCGCCCTCCTCGCGGAGGGCGTGGATAGAAATTCCTTGGTGCGCTGGAGGCCGAGGATATCGTAGGTCGCCCTCCTCGCGGAGGGCGTGGATAGAAATGGATACAAAGGAATCGCATACTCGAAAACATAGTGTCGCCCTCCTCGCGGAGGGCGTGGATAGAAATAACAGGTTTATGGGGAGTGGAAAATAAATTATCCGTCGCCCTCCTCGCGGAGGGCGTGGATAGAAATAAGTTCGATGCTGCGACCTACCCCGGCGCTACCGTCGCCCTCCTCGCGGAGGGCGTGGATAGAAATTTTTAACGCAGGCCCCGGCAAGGCGCCGGATGAAGGTCGCCCTCCTCGCGGAGGGCGTGGATAGAAATTCCGCTCTGCCGCCCTGCCGCTGCCCTGGGCACGTCGCCCTCCTCGCGGAGGGCGTGGATAGAAATCAACATGACGGATCTGCTGCACCTGCCCCGGCGGGGTCGCCCTCCTCGCGGAGGGCGTGGATAGAAATTCCGCTGGTTGAGCATTCCACATACTCTTTGCCGCGTCGCCCTCCTCGCGGAGGGCGTGGATAGAAATCGCAGGTCTGCAACGAGGAAACGCTGGGCCTGCGTCGCCCTCCTCGCGGAGGGCGTGGATAGAAATTGCAATACGAAGGTTCAAATCACTCATTGCAATTCGTCGCCCTCCTCGCGGAGGGCGTGGATAGAAATACCCTCACCAACCTGCGCGGCAGCGCCAAGGCGGCGGTCGCCCTCCTCGCGGAGGGCGTGGATAGAAATCGACATTGTGACCGATGCTTTGACGGCCTTCGGGGTCGCCCTCCTCGCGGAGGGCGTGGATAGAAATTGGTTTGATTCACCCCGGCGGGGCGTTGGGATCGGGTCGCCCTCCTCGCGGAGGGCGTGGATAGAAATCTGTTCCGTGCGCCCGGTGTTCAGCACCAGAAATGGTCGCCCTCCTCGCGGAGGGCGTGGATAGAAATTTTGGCCGCCTCCGGGGAAAGCCCCAGCACATCCCGTCGCCCTCCTCGCGGAGGGCGTGGATAGAAATTGTGAACGTCCGGGAGCTATGCTTCTGACGGTCAGTCGCCCTCCTCGCGGAGGGCGTGGATAGAAATCCTGAATGGCTGGCAGTTATCTTTATGATCGCCGGGTCGCCCTCCTCGCGGAGGGCGCAGGTAGAAATCGACACAAAAATATGGTAAACTCTTATTAAGTTGTTGCCATGCGCTCTCTAAGGAACCGAGTATTTTGACCTACAATTCCGTCTCTTAAAGACGTTGGTTAAAATCAATTTGTGTTCCCCGGTGCATTCTTCAACTTGAAGTCGCTCCTATTTGAGGGGTGTGGATAGAATAACATAATAATCATATCGCGGTTCTCAAAGGCGTAACCAAGTCGTCCTCTTCACCGAGGGCGTAGATAGAAATGGTCACACCCACGCCGGTCTTTTCAGCATCAAGGTTGCCCTCCCCGCAAAGGGTACGGATAGAAATCAGTTTCCACCTCGAATCGGGCATCGCCACAATTTTTCCAAAAAGGAGTTTTCCATGCATACCGTTCCCCTTACCCATCAGCTCGTCACCATCCAGGACGACTTTGACCTCGACAAGATCATCGAAAGCGGCCAGTGCTTCCGGCCGCAGAAACTGGCCGACGGGCGCTACCGTTTTCTTTCCGGCGGCGCGCTCCTTTATCTGACTCCGCTGGGCGCTGGGCAATACGACGCTGCATGGTATGGCTCAGATTGGGCGTGCTGGGCCAACTACTTTGATTTGGGCCGGAACTATGCCGCGCTGCGGTGCAGCTTGGCGGGACAGAGCAGCTATCTGGACAAATCGCTCGATTTCGGGCAGGGCATCCGAATCCTGCATCAGGATCCATGGGAAATGCTCATCACCTTTCTTATCTCCCAGCGCAAGAGCATTCCGGCCATCCGCACCGCCGTAGAACGCCTTGCCCGGTGCTGCGGCGAACCGCTCAGTGCCGAAGGCGATGAAGTTTTCCTCTTCCCCACCCCGCAGCAGCTCTGCGGCCTCTCTGGGGCGCAGCTGATGGGCTGTGGTCTGGGCTACCGCACCCGTTACATCCAGAACGCTGCCGCACAGGCTTCCAGCGGCATACTCGACCTCGGTGCTCTGGCAGCGCTGCCCGACGACGCTCTCTTTTCCCGCCTCCTCGAGCTGGACGGCGTCGGCAAAAAGGTAGCAAACTGCGTCTGCCTCTTTGGCTATGGCCGTACCGCGATGGCTCCCATTGATGTTTGGATACAGCGACTCATTGATGAGGAATTCGGCGGCCGCGACCCTTTTCCTTCCTATGGTCAGCAGGCTGGCATCGTACAGCAGTACCTGTTCTACTACAAGCGCAGCACCCGCCGCAGCGTCGCTCACAAAAAATGAAAAAGTTATTGACAACTCTCCTTTTGGCTGGTATAATAGTATACGTCGTCAGGGACGGCACACCAGCTATGGGGGATTAGCTCAGCTGGGAGAGCGCTTGCATGG
>UMBI01021005.1_pt1 | contig 14084 bp, 15 predicted proteins | sample 1963911 | NCBI WGS metagenome assembly UMBI01 (sample SAMEA4835936, study PRJEB28245) | human gut metagenome | biome: gut microbiome; material: fecal sample | place: Denmark | collected 2008
CTTCAAATATCTCTGCATTGACTTTACCAACCTCCTTTAATGCCTTATCATACAGTCTGGCAAGCTGTTGAAGCGTCTTTTCTTTAGCTTTGTCCAGACGTCTTAATTCTTCATCAACATTCTCAACATGTACACGCTTAATCAGACTTTCACTTTTCTTTAGGACATTAACTGGTCCGATGGCAGTACCTTTATATACCGATTTTCCAATATATTTCTCCATATTCTACCCTCTCAGATTCTAATAATAAACATTCCCCCAGATATACAAATATTTATTATATTAACTAAAATGTATTGATTTCCATGTATTAAATTGTCGTTCGCTTTATTATGTTTATATATTAACAATTTTTTAACAAATTGTCCAGCATTATTTGTCACATTTTAATAAGTCGTGTATTTTTATTAATACATTGCAGATTAAAAGAAAATAAAAAGGAGAACGGTGAACTTCCTCAACATACACCGTCTCCTTCTCTTATTTTACGATATCATAAATGAACCACCGCCCTGAATGTTAATCCTACTGGCACAATCATGAATAAAATCTCTCTCTCGTTTCCAAACAAATACAAGCAAGCCTTCCATTTGGAAGACCGCACCCACAATCCATCATATATATATTTCCTAGTTCATTCATCCAAATTGAATTTAATTTATCATCAAGATAACTGCCATAAGGATTATTGTATTGATAACCAGAATCATGATGTCCTATTAACGAAACATAACCCTTTATACCATACTGCCAATACTTTTGCATTTCTGCAATTCCTTCAATATACATAGTTTCTTCCTGTTCTCCATACAGTGGAGCAAATGTCATTGCATGTGCAAGAAGATATTTCTCTGAACCAATATCGATTTCAATATGCAAAGGCAGAGCCATAATCTGATTAGCCAAATTCAGCATATCCACCTCAGTAAATCTGTCCTTCATCAAATCGAATGAATTATACCTGTATGGCTGCACACTGCTTCGCTTCTTTAGAACAGTTCCATAGTAAGTATAGATATATTTTGCCAAAAGCTGATCGTGATTACCACGAATCCATTTTACATTTGTATTTAACCCACGAATTCTAAAATAAACACCAATTGGATCCGGCTCGGCACCTCCACGGTCAAATATATCCCCTAAAAGAATAATCTGGTCTTGCATTGTAGGTGATATCAGCTTAATCATTTCATCAAATTTTTTTAGTGAATTATGAATATCTCCAATAACATAAGTTGCCATTGCTTAGAATCTCCTTCTCGTTTCAGTCTAGCTCTTTTCGTTCCACTTCCCTAAATCTGTCATCCATAGCAATATACTCAAACATCGCAACTCTTTGCGATGTAGAAACCGACACCCACCTCTGCTCTTCATTCCACCATGCAACTGCCCTATCATAGGCTTCCCTTGCTGTCTTTTTGCTTACATATATTCCAAGCCACTCGTCGGCATCATGATTCCATTCATCTGCTGTAACAAGGAGAAAGAACGGTCCCTTACCATAAACAGATTCCTTATCAAACTCTGCCCATAGCAATTCAGGTTCTACTTCTACAAATATTTCATTGTCCTGATCGAATTCTTCTATCGTAAGTTTTGTACAAGGATTATTGAGATAAAAATCATATTGTTGAAAGCCATGCTCATCTGCTGGATTACTAATCACGCGCTCATATGAAGCTTTCAACTTCGATATATCATCATATATTCCAATGATTTCATCTCCATCATAATAACCCGGAAAATATAATAAAAATAATCTATTCTCCATAACAAATCCCCCCTCCATTTTTGTACTCTATTTTTAATCCGCTTACTGAAATCAATTGCTTTTTTCTTTGCCGTTATGCTCTACGATTATGTGCATTATTTCTCTATTATGCTTTGCACCAGCTTTAGGAATACTATTATGATTTTTTAATTTATTTGCAATCCATTGTGTTTCATTATTTATTAGTATGGATTCATCATATTCATCCATTTCCTCAAACAAACAGCTTTGAAATCCACAATCAGAAGATATTTCTTCAATAAAAACCATGTGACCAAAGACTTTTCTTTTACCATCTATCATGGTATAGATTTTGCCAACTTCCAATCTGTCTTCATAAAACAGTTCGCCGTCTCCTAAATAATCAAACGTGTTTGTAATGCATTTTATAGCTCGTTTTCTTTTATTATATACATTGATTTTCTTCGTCATTGTTTCACCTTATAAATAGTCCATTGGTGCATATTCCCTTAATTCATTAATTGCTGTTTTGTAGTCCTGTGACCATTTTGTAACAACTACATTACATACAAATTCAACTCCATATTTCTGACTAAATTCATTAAGTTCTTTTAGAACAATGCAATTTTCCTCTATCCTTGATTTCCTTTTCTTGCGTGTCGACAGTAACGGCAATTCATCAATCACACAAAAAATACGCCTGTCATCAGTCTCCAACTGTTCCATAAGTTTTTCAAGAACATCTTCCACATCTAATCCTGGGGTATCGATGATATGTACGAAATCTATATCTGCCCTTTGTTTTTCATTAAGCATTGCAGGCAATTCCCGTTTCTCTTTGCTTAATGAAAAATAAATGCAATTAATTTCATCATGCTTTGCTATCTCAATTGCAGTCGCCAATGAGCATCTGATATTTTCTCTTTTAGGCTCAGTTCCAATCCAATAATGAATCATTTTCATATTTCAATATCCGTCCTCGCTGTATTTGACAACACAATTACCATCCGCTTATTCAAGCATGAATCAAATTTTCTTTTTTCCAACACTTCTGCGATATTTTTATCGCTTTCATCAAAATTATCCTCCATGCCTATACCATACACAAACATGTCGTCATAACTAGCTGGAATCTCATTCCGATATTCATATAATCTGTATGACCAGTCTTCTCTGTTAACAACAGAAAAATTCCGTCCAATCTGTAAATATGGCTTCAAATCTTTGAACAAAAGAACATCTTCTGCTTTTCTTTCTATCTCACGTGAATTTTCATGAAGAACAATCTCAATCGCAGGTTCTATCGTATCATCGTTTGTTGAAACAATTACTCCGTCTAAATCCTTTTGAGATGTGTATATATCCTTAGAAAATTCAACATCTGCCATTCCCACACCATAAAGATATAAGTCATTGTATTTTTCAGCCGGTATGTCCGAAATCATCAGATAATCGTGATAATGACCATCTTCAAAACATATGGATAACCTGATATTTCTTGCCAAATACTTTCTAAGTTCCTTAAACTGAATTGCCATAATCTATTTCCTCACTTTCTCTTATAAAGTTTTTCCCATAATTTTCCCCTCTATATCTGACCTATTTTCACGCAGTTCCGCACTTGTCATAGGTCTGCGATGTGATTGTACAAACATCGCAGCTCTCTTTATCCCTCTAACCATATTTATTTCCTGCTCTGAATATTCATCATAATCAGTCACAATATCTACATTTTCCGGATCCTGCAAAACTTCTTCCAACACACTGTCAAATCCATGGGCATGATCCAACTGACCATTACGCATAAAATGATATATTAATCCTGTTCCTGAAAACTCTGCCGCAATATAATCAACAATTCCGCTTTCAAAACCATGCCCTGTCTGTACACACCAGATACCAGAGGTATCATCATAAACCGGGATATATTCACCAAGATATCTCTGCTCTAATAAATCATCTGAACCACCTGCATATTCAGGCTTGTTTTTCACTTCACTCATATGTATGTTTTTGCTATACAGATTCGTGAGATATTTAAGATATGCAATTCTTTCATCTTTTTCATTCAAGGACATACGTTCAATATAGATTGGATTAATATGCTCATGTGCAAATTCTCCCTGATATGCTACTCCATCAAATTTAATATCTACACAAATCTGAGCATCTGAATAATCTCCTCGGAGATTTTTATAAAACTCATAATCATCGTCAAAATAGCTTAAGATTATTCCTATCTTCTCGCTAAACATAGTTGTATTCCAGTTACCATAGAGACTTCTTACAATGTCACCATGCCGGAAATTATGTGGTATAAATACGAATTCAAACAACGATTCACTGTACGGTATATTTCCTGATGCAATATTTCTCTCATTGTAATATTGCTTGTCTTCCCTAATCTGTGATATAGCCTTTAATATCCTATTCCTTAGTGAATTATCAGTTATTTCATCCATAAACTGTTCTAACCACTTTACCTTTTTCTCATAAGAAATCATAATGTGGTTTGCAACTATTGTAGCTTTCTCAAAATCTGTAAATTCATGGTGAATGCTATGCAGATAAGCTCTTGTATCTTTCGAAGGAATAAACTCATCAATAAAATCCTTTTCCATTTCCATTCTAAACCTCCGAATTATTATAATAATATCAGCTGGCAAATCCTATTCTTTTGACTGCCCTTTTTCTTGCATCCATATCTGGAACGTCACACGCTTCGATAGTCGTAATCAGTTCTTTTGTTATCTCAGACTCCTTATTCTGCAATACCCTTTCGGCAAGATTCATCTTAGCTTCTTCAAGTGTTTTTCGTACAAAGCGACCATTTCCGTAATCAGCTTCTTCTCTAACAATATCAAAATTTTCTCTCATTTTATCCATAGCTGCATCCGTGATTATCATCTGTTTCTTGGAAGCCATCAGTTTTGCAATATCACATAATTCCTCTGTAGTATAATCCTCAAATTCAATCTGGAAGGCAATTCTCGAAAGCATCCCCGGATTTCTATCAAGGAACCGCTGCATAGGTTCCTTGTATCCAGCAAAGATTACGATTATATTGTCTCTGTGGTTTTCCATTTCCTGCACGATAGTATTAATCGCTTCATCTCCAAATCCATTTTCATAGCTGTCACACAGTGAGTATGCCTCGTCTATAAACAGAATTCCACCTTGGGCTTCCTTGAATTTTCTTTTCACCAGCGGAGCTGTAGCGCCAACATGATCTCCTACAAGGTCTGCTCGTCCAACCTCTACAAATGTTCCTGTAGATAGCACCTTTTCATCTTTCAGAATCTCAGCAAACAGCCTTGCTACAGAAGTCTTTGCAGTACCCGGGTTTCCTGTAAATACCATATGTAAAGAGGCTTTTTCTATTGCAATGCCTTTATCTATACATAGTTTGTTCAATTTATAGTGGGCGATTGCCTTATGAATGACTTTTTTTACAGAAGAAAGTCCTACCATGTTATCAAGTTCTTTCTTTGCAGTTCCAGGCTCCCTCTCATTCTTCAGCCCTTCTTCTAACAAGCTTATATCATCTTTTGTGATTTGGAATAATTCCTTCTTCTTTATAACACTGGCATCTTTTCCATCTGAAAGCAGCCTTACTGCTTGATTCTGTAAAGCTCTGTCAATCAGATTTCTTACATATCTTCCATTACCAAAGTTATCAGTATTTCTCACCTTTTCAAAAATGTAATGTGCTTCTTTTGTTGCTTCATCTTTAATCTGCAATCCACGTTCTTCTATCATCAATTTGAATATATCTGTAAGTTCATCTGCAGTGTAGTCCGGAAAATCAACCCAGTGTGGTATCCTGCTTTTCAAACCCTCGTTAATTTTCATAAAATCATGCATCCGATCATTATATCCTGCCAAAATAACAATTACATCTTCTCGTCTGTTTTCCATCTCTTGAATAAGAACTGTTACTGCTGTATCGGATACCATAGAATAGGCTTCATCAATAAACAAAACACCTCCTTTTGCTGCAAGGAACGCTTCTCTTATAGCTGTGACATAGCCTAGACCATCCAGATCCATTCCTCCACGTTCTACGAAAGCTCCACTTTTTAGAATACCTTTTTCCTTAGCAATACCTGCAAAGAGTTTTGCAACTGTTGTCTTCGCACTGCCTGGGTTTCCACCGAATATCATATTCATTGAACATGTGTGATAATTCTTACCCTTACGCTTTTCACGCTCCTTGTCTGCGAGATACAATGCTATAATACTGTCAATCTGCTTTTTTACAATGTCCAAACCTATCAGTTTATTAAGTTTATCATAAGATGATTCAGTTGTCTCATCTCTATCCAGCAAAAAGTTATAGGACACGTCATAATTATACGCATGAAGTATATTCTTACTAAGGCACCAGGGTCCAAACTTTTCATTTGCCATAAAAATATCAGTCTGTGTAAAGTTGCTTCCCGGGTATAATTTCATAAATTCACCCGCCTGTCCGGCATATTCTGCATATTCCGAATTTTTTATCAGTGTTTTCATATACCTGATAGCAGCTTTTCTATCTCCTTTTCCTTCCCTGAGAATTACCGGAACTACATATTTCCCTATCTCAGGCAATATTTGATATGAAAATCCAGGATTATCCATATTATAGGTAAAAATGAACAGACATTCATTCCTATATTTTTTCAGAAGATTAATTATATATTTGCTAACTAGAGTATAGTCAACAGGGTCACATCCAAACTTTTCTGTAAGATTAATTACTATCGCTCCTCCAAAATTCCCATCTATAATATCTTCAAGATGATTTCTAATTGTACACATATCCGGGTCTATATCAGAAATCAGTTCCAGCCTTCGGCTGCTTACACGGTTTGCCTTTATCAAGCTCTGCATAAGTGTTTCTGCCATATCTATTACAGCCTCCGTGCTATGCCCAGATATTATATAGTGCGTCATATTGCCATTGAAACCGGATTCATTTACATGTTCTTCAATATTTGTAAGTTCATTTATAAATGACTGATCATATATAGCATTTCTGCAACTGCTCTTATCTGGAACAATTCTCTCATCAAATTTAAAGTGAAATGATAGTTTTTCATTATTATAATAATTGTAAATCCACAAATTTGATAATTCTATAAATTTGGTTGTTATATTCGAGAAATCCCTTCTTTGAGCTTCCAGAAGGAAGTCAAGTGCCTGATACATGGTAATTTCATAAGGAGCTGTTTTTATTCTGTTTACAGAAAAGTCTTCTTTCAGTACATTCGTAGCATGAGCAAATGCATCCGCAAAGATTTTCTTTTTTTCGTCATAAACAAAGATTGCAAATATTGTATTTCCTTCCTCCTGATAAGCTAAGAATGCCACATCATTGTCCAGTCTTTTGTACATATAGTCATTGACTGCAGCAATCGTATTCTCATAAGCGTATTCTCGAAGGTTAATTGTCGTCTTCTCTTTAATCTGATCTGCGCTTGTATACAGTGCGAAATTATAATATCTCATAGATTTTCTCCTAGCATTTTCTTTATTGTCTTAAGTCTCGAAGCTGAAAACAATACCGGATTAAACAAACCGTATATAAATCCAACCTCATCTCTGTTGACGCCGAGTACCTCTGCCACTTCATCTGCTGCATTTCCCGGATAATCATATTTTTTGATTATTTCAATAATATCCGCATATCTTGTGATAAAAGTCATATACAATTTGGCTTCATGGACTTCCCTTTTGTGAATCTCTGATGTATCACTACGAATAGTTCCATATGGAATAACATTCTCGCTGTCAATTCCTCCCCAGACCTTAAGCCAATACATAGCTCCCTTTTTCGCTTCTTCCAGTGAACTGTATGAACGAACAAATTTCCCTCTTGCATTAACACTGTAACAAGATAATCTTCCCTGAAACGATTTTTCAAATTCTTTCATCGGACTTTTATCTTGCTTCGCAGGGATTTCCAATGGTCCTCGCACATCCTCAAATCGCTGATAAAAAAGATTGTACGATTCTACTTTTGCGTTCATTTCTTCCACACCTTCACTACACTGCTCTCTCTGAAATGCAATGGTCATCATGACACCATCAATTCTAGAAATATTAATGCTCTTAAATAACAACAGGTAGTATCCCTGAAGGGACGATGTTTCCACATCTACATCCTTCGGTATGCAATTGTTATAGTAAAGCTTATGCCACTCGAATGAGTCTGGCTTTAATAACACATTTTTGAAATGCTCCTCTAATTGTTTTCTCTCTAGTTCATCCAGCTTGCGGAATTCTAAAGTTTTATCATAGATAATATACTCCACATCATCTATCCCAAGAATCTTCCATATCATAGACTCCCAATTATATAATAATCCATTTTTCTTGCGATAATTTTCAATTACATGGTTAATCTGGCTTTGCAATTCTTTGCGACAGTAGATTCTTTCTGATGCATATCTTTTGCTAATCCGAATCCATTTATCACTATTCTCTGAGAATGCCTCTGCCATAAATGGAAATGTGTGTTCAGGATAGAGCCAATTTCCCTCAAAGCCTTCCTGTCCTATCAAATATTCCTTTCCATCACTTGTAAGCATAATAATCATTCCTGGACCACCAAGTCCAGAACCCATGCTATATGAGAATGCGATGATTTTATTGAATAATTCTATGTTTAGATTCTCGTACCCAAAACTCAAATCACATCACCTCCTGATAAACTACTAAAGATTATATAAATTTCGTTTTCTTCCCAATCCCATTTATATCTAATAGTTCAATCAATTCTTTATTATAGCGTCATACTAATTGCTCTTTGCTTCTTGGCTTTATACCCCCTTATCTGTGACTTATTATACCTTTTTGGCATTTTATAAATCAGCACATCTAACGCTTTTCATATTTATTTTCTGCCCCTATCAGAATCCATTATTGGATTTTCCCACATTTGACACAAAACTGTTCCCGATTGACACGTCCAAGCAATAAGTTTGTCCCCGCCTTTTTATGAATTTTCAAATAATCAATGAGATGCTGATTGGGTTCTCCTGTATCAGAGTCTGCACTTCAAATTATCTGACAGCAGACTATTCATTTATATCTACAATAACGGCCGCATGATCTGTAATACCAGCATTCATCAAAAACGGATCAATCTCAATATTTTCTACCTTACTTGCAAGAGACGGTGATGTAATAGCATAATCTAATCTTCCCTGATATTGTGCCTCTGTTGGTGTGTTTTCATCATTGCCTGCTGCTATCCAAAGATCCACCGCACCTTTGTCTAACAATCTGTTTATCATTTTTTTATTTCCCTTAGTTTGATCATTCGCATTCAAATCTCCCACTAACAGAAAATCATCCTTTAAATAAGATACTACAAAATTTTCCATATGATTTAAAAACACCTCATCAGACTCATACGGAAAGTGACTTCCACATATCATCAAATCATTTTCTTTACAAACCACAGTTCTGTTCTCTCGATATTTTCCAGGCGAATGAATGTACTTTGGATTTCCATCTCGAAAGAACATCATAGTTAAAGAATAATTCCCTCTCTCTGGTAAACATTCTTCGATATAGTAATATCCTATTTTTTTCAGTTCACCTATAAAGTCTATGCTTTCATAACAGCTAATCAACATTTCTTCAACAAACAATAAATCCGGCTGCTTATCTAAGATATATTCTTTCAGACCATTCCATACCTCATTTTCTTCACCTGTTTCGCCCAATACTCCCAGTCAATATGGTAATTTCTATCTCGATTATTAAAATATCGGTGAGTCATTAAATGCTCACTCTTACCGCCAAAATCATTCATATTGATTGACATAATTCTTTTTTTCTTATTCATCATTTTCGTGTCCTCTTTCATCTACATACTTTTTAATAAATTCCTTTAAAACAGTTGCTGGATTTTTCTTTTCTGACTTACATAATGTCTTAAATCGAAAGTACAATTCTTCCTTTATTGTAAAAGTTATCTGTATATTTTTGTTCTTAATATATTTCACATTCTACCTCTTTCTCCGATAATATCTACCCTCACCATATCTATAGCTTCTTCTGCGTTTATCCTGCCTTCAAGCAAAAGAAACACTGGCATACTTAAACGGTCTAACAAACCAGGGAGCGCTACAGTAATAAAATCTTCCATCTCCAGCGTATCCAGTTCAAAATGTGTATTCCATATCCCGTCTTTCTCTATCTGTGATGCCCAATCTTTCCAATCGATGCGATGTTTCCTATCCCGATTATTAAAATACCAGTGTTCCATCAAATACTCCGTCTTCCCACAAAACCATTCATGTTAACCGCTATAATTCTTCTCTTTGCAATCATTTGTTCCATCTTGATCTCTCCTAAAAACCTCTGCATCTTTCATTTCAGCCTTCATTGAGATAGTCCATAAACAAAAGTGCCTCGACTGTCGGTGTTTTCGATGCCGGTTCTGCATGTTCAATTCCATTTGTAAGTAGCAATCTTTTCCATATCTTTTTGTAATCTGCAAAATCAAATTTGCACAATCATCCAGAATCACATACTCTCTGATCTCCGGATGCACCTCCAGCTAATAAATAATTTCCTCTGCCCGGTTATGTTTCTGATCTTCTGTCTTTGCACTAATATGTATCCCATATTTTTTAATTTTGAGGTCAGATAAAGATAATCCTCCTGTGTTGCTTTCATCTCTTTTCAATCTGATGTCAAAACAATGTCTCCCCCTCCCATCCTGTGAATCACGTTGGATAATAATTCCACGCAGGCATCATCGATTCCCTGATATCCCTCCGGCGTTCTTTGAACAGTTGTTCTGGAATTCAGCACACCATCAAGGTCTAGGAACACTACAAAACCTGCATTTTTCATATCTGTTTTCTCCATTCAATGTATTCTGGAAATGCAATACACGCAAACGGCTATGTTTCTTGTGCACTCACATCTCGCTATTATTTATACACGATGTGACTGCGTATGAATCCGCACAAATGTGGGTTTTCAGATTAAAAAAGAAGAGCCGTCTGGCTCTCCTTGAATCTCCTATATTTCTATTTCACATATGCATATATTATGATCCGAATATCTTGTGTTACGTACCGCATATCCTTTTGTTTCCGGGATATAACAATAATCCCAGACAACAATCTTTGCATTAGAACTGATTCCCTTCTTTACAAAAATGTTATCTATAGATGTCAATGTCTGATTTTGTGTTATAATGTCTTTATCGATCAAACGATCATAATTTGTCTCCAGTTTATGTAATTCATTATCCACCGGATATAAGAAATCATTAACATTAAAATCACCGACAATAAATGAAAAATCCGATTTCCCAGTAGCTTCATGAATCTGTTTCCAGTACTCCTTTTTACCATTTGCATGCAATCCCAGCATAGACATATTTCCATTTTCCAATTCTACATAGTTATTTGCATAATCATAAGCCCCTTTGGTTTTTCCAAAGATTATTTTTTTTGATTTAGATTGGAAGGATCTGAGATTCCAATTGCTGTCCTTCGCTGCAACAGCAATGGTAACATTCTTTGCCTTTAAATTAAATAACTCTTTGCTCTCTTGCTCATTATCAAACCAGAACATCACTTTAAAATTTTCAAAAAAGTATTTCCACTTGTTGTTCCACTCTTTTTTCTTATTTTCTGACCGTCTCCAAGAATTATAATATGGAATCTCTTGAAGTATCGCAATATCATCTGGATTGGTTAATAATTCCGAAAGTTTTTCAACAATTTTTTTTGCATGTTCTTCCCTCTCCTCTTCTGCTAAATCTCCTTTGAAATGATACCAGTCCCACACTCCATCGAATCTATTTACATTCCAAGTTATTATCTTCATCATTTTTCTCCTCGTACTTCTCCAATGCTTTTTGCAGGTTTTTCCTGATTCTGTTTCTATAAGATGCATCACCCTTGTTCCCAGTGTCAAGTACTTCTACACATCCACTGTATTGCAATACCCAAAAAATAAAACTATTGAGATTTACTTTGAGTTCTATATCATAATACTTACTTTCATCTGCATCATATCCCACAACTTTAAAGCGATCTGAGAACCAATCAACAATCTGTGTAAATTGATCTGCATCTATACGTATTCTTACTCTCTCGACCTTACCTGTGAACATATACGGATTTTCCATTCTATATTCGAATAAATCATTTAATTCCGAAAGTCCTGCCTCCTCTTTTGTTACAGCTTTCGCCCGATTAATTATAACGTCTGTCATCAAATCAATTCGATAAAGCTTGTATTTCAAATCTGTGCATCTTTCCGTTTCCAGATCAGCGCCCAACATATAGTAGCGTCCGTTAGAAAATATTATATCAAATGGTGAACAAATCCTGTGTACATCCTCTTTATACTTCTCCGGTGTCTCTGGCAGCACCTTTCCATGTCTTCCATATGGCACCAGCCTTACATTTTGATTTTCATAGTCGTACACTCCCAGATTGAATTTCACCTTTTTTCCTTGCTTAATCGCCTCTCTTATTAACCGAACTTGCTTTAAGACACGGCTTTCTATATAACCAACTTTTTCGTCTATATCATCATCTCCAACAAAATACGGCTGATTTCCCATACGTTTACGATAATTCGTCAAATCAGAAAATCTCTTACCAGCCAAAAATGTAATCCTATTTGCAAGATTATCTGCCTCTTTCTTAGTTAAGATTTTACTATTAAGTACTGAGTCCATCAGAAACATCCATTCCGTTTCAGATAACGTTTCCATCAGCCAGTATCCTATCGTCCGTCCGTCCGGACCTTTTTTTACAAACAAAATTTCTCGCTCAGTCACTCGGCATTCCCTTATGATCTCGTCGCATTCTTCTTCCGTTTCATAGGCTCTTACACCCATTCTATATGCAAACCCCTCAATTGCTGTTCGCTTTATATTATTTGCATGTTCAATAATAAATTTTGTTCCTATTGGATGTTCTCTACTTGCATACTCTCTTAGAATATTACGAATAATATCATCATTGCTACGTTGTCCAAATTCTTTTTCTGTTTTTGCCATAAAACCATTCCTTTCTTTTTCTTTCAAAAATTATTCCCACGAAAAAGCTGTACTTTCAGTCTTTTCATGGATTAATTGAGGTTTTTATTTTATAGCATTATATTGAATTTTTTCGTAAGTGTATTTATTAATTATCTTTTTCGCATCGCATCCGCTTCTGATGTCGTATCTGAACTTGCAGCTACCGGCTCGCTACTCAAATACCTACTAATTCATCTAAGTTCATTCTTTTAGTATGTCTTTTTCTTACACGTCTACAATATTAGACCGCTTTAATCAACATAAAAACCCACTATTTATGCATAAATCACCAATTTAGTAGGTGATTTTCTTTATTTGCCTTAATTTTCCTTAGAATTCTCTCTCAATAAACCTACCATTTCATCATATATAGCAACATTAGTAGGTTTCACAGTCCTATGTATTAGTTTCATGTACCATTTAACACTAGCATTCTGCTATAATTCCCCGATGATATCACTTATTAATTGCTTCATCTTATACCCCAGCTTCGCCACGATTCTTAAGTCTATGATTAACAACCATCGCAGCCACACCTAGCAGCACTATAAAAAGAGAGATAAACTGCGATGTAGAGAATATTCCGACCTCACCTCTGTAATCGTTTCTTAAGAACTCAATTGCAAATCTTCCAAGTCCGTACGTTATGCAATATAAGAATCCAATATTACCTGCTGCCATATGCTTTCCGGCAGTTTCCTTACCGTCAGCCTTGCGCTTCATAACAGCAGTATAAGAAAACTTAGCTGCTATTATCATAAGAAACGCCATATTAAGGAAATCTGCCCCCGATGATATAAGCTGTGTAGGAATCAGTTTAACTCCTGATGGTGCAAGTGAACCAGCCGGGAAAACAACTCCCCAGGCTGCGTCTGTCTGTCTTCCGTAACAGCAGCCTGCAAGAAAACAGCCGATTCGTCCAAAGCCCTGTGCCAGCGCTATCTCTGGCATTACCAGGTCAAAATATTCAAGGAATGATAACTTCTTAATCTTTACATATATAAGGTTACACAGTACACCTGCAATAAGTCCGCCATATACAACGAATCCCGATGAGCCAAGCACACCTATAGGATCTTCTATAAAATCCTTAAAGCTCACTATTATATACAACAGCTTTGCTCCAAGAAATCCCGATACTCCCGCAATTATCGCAATATCAATAAGAGCCTCCTCTTTCATTCCCATTTTCTTAGCCCTGTACTCGCCAACAAGCAGTGCCAACACAAAACCTATACCAATCATAAGTCCGTATCCATGAATTACGAACTTTCCTATATGAAATAAATCTGTCTTCATAA
>UMBI01031785.1_pt1 | contig 13350 bp, 13 predicted proteins | sample 1963911 | NCBI WGS metagenome assembly UMBI01 (sample SAMEA4835936, study PRJEB28245) | human gut metagenome | biome: gut microbiome; material: fecal sample | place: Denmark | collected 2008
TTGTGTTCGATCTGCGAGACGCGCTCGAAACTCATGTAGGCGAGGGGGGTGTTGGATTGAGCGAGGGACAGACTCAACGCCTTGCCATTGCCAGAGGATTGCTGCGGCCAGGTGGTATCTTGCTACTGGATGAACCAACCTCCTCACTAGATGCGTACACAGAGAGTATATTGCTTAAGAGGTTGGCAGCAAGAGTAGTTGATAAAACCGTGATATTGGTTACTCATACCCATCAGACTGTGATTGGATGTGATACAACTATTAAAATAAAACGAAGCCAATAATAGCTTTTATTTGTATTAACTCAAAAACAAAAACAATGAAACAAGAAAATGAAAAGAATGTGCACAATGTGCAGCTGGAGCAGTATGAAGCTCCTCACATGGAAGTGATTGAGATGGAAATTGAAGGACCTATCCTTCAGATGTCGGGTGAAGATAGTGGTCGCCAGATTTGGTAATCACTAACATGAAAGACAAGTATGATTTTTCATTAATGTAAACAAAAGACAATGAAACCAGAAAAAGAGAAAAGCATGCAAAGCGTGCAGTTGGAGCAGTATGAGGCTCCGCATATGGAAGTGATTGAAATGGAAATAGAAGGTCCTATCCTTCAAATGTCGGGCGAAGACAGTGGTCGCCGAAATTGGTAACAATTAAATATAAAATAAAATGAATATAAAATACTTTACAACAGGAGCTGTATTATGTGCGCTCGGTATGACCGGGTGCAGTAAGGAGGTAGAGGAAGTAGGTACACAAGTTGATCAACAAACCGCAGTGACGCTACGGGCGATTGTAGGTGACCAGCAAACCCGTGCCTTTTATACGGAGAATAGGCAGATGAGACCAAAATGGCCTTCTCTTGGAGGAATGGTGACGAAATCAGTCTGGTGGTGCCGGACATAGATGCTAATAGGAATGTCAAGCTGACTACAAATGATACCGATAAGAGTGCCACCTTTAGTGGTACAGCTTCCTCCCCGTGGGAAGGGGAGAAATCAGTCTATGCTTTCTATCCTTATAGTAATACTAGTACTTATAGCGTTGTAAGTGCAGGGGCCTCTGCAGAACCTCAGGTTCAGTTGACTTTGCCTAATCCGCAAAGCTACACGATCGGTGAAAATATCAGTAATAGCTTTATGGTGGGAGTAGTTACTGCCACTGCTACTGCCGGTAAGCTTGATGCTACGGTACATATGAAGCAGGTAATGAGTATTGTGAAGCTCAAGATTACTAATGCCCCTGCCAAGGTGACAAAAGTGAGGCTAAAGGATAAGTTGGGAAACGACATTTTCCCTACTTCGGGATCGGTAAACCCCAGTACGGCTGTAACCTCGGGACAGGCAGATAAGACTTCTACACTCTCTATGAACGTGACTGATCGGGAAGATGGAGCGACCAAGGAGGTATCGTTGGCAATGTTTCCGGCAGACTTGACAGGCAACTCTATTTATATCGAAGTTATGTTTGCGGATGGAACGGCGAAAACTATCACGAAGGAGGGACAGAACTTCGAGCGTAACATGCACTATGTGGTGAATTTTGATGCGACGTTCGAGCCGATTAGTACCAACGGCATAACTTTTAAGACCAACTTAGAGGCAGCGAAGTATAGCATAGATCCCGACAAGAATGGTATTCGTTTATTATCACCGTATCCCGTAGGGTCGAATGGTCCAGTCTCTTATGGTGACCCCAAAACTTGGTTTGCTCATTCAGGTAATGTTACAGACGTCCAGTTAGGTGATTTAACGGATACTGACGGAACAGGAATAACAAAGGATAGCGATGGAACTTATACAGCTCGCTGGAGCGGGGCAAGTATTCCAAACTTGGAAGATATCACTAAAGTGGCGTTGGTTACTACTGTTAAAAATGGGGTCAAGACTATATCAAAGTGTAATGTAACGCTAGAGGGACAATATATTCTTTGGAACAACAAGTGGAGTACTTGGGTTACAGAGCTCGTTAACTTCAAGGCTGATTCCAAGGGTAGGATTCTTACTCTAAGAGGTCAGTTGTATCGAGTGAAACCAGAAAGCATCTGGGGTGAAAAAACGTATCCCACGTCGATATTCACTTTAGCGTCAGGATGGAAGATCACGGAGATTTCAGGTTCAGCGACAGGCCAAACTACTACCACGCCGTGGAGACATTTGGACAACGGCCTAAATGTTACTGATCCAAAGGGAACTTTGACCGTTAAGACGAATGCCGACAAGACTAGTCTGACTTTGGGTACTATGTATCCATGGAATAGTGTGTTTACAGATTTCATAGTGACGATACAAAAAAACGATATAACGAGACAACGGGCGCTGCGAGTGATGCAGACCTCATTGTAGCTTTTTCTTACGATTCGAATCTCGAGCGCAATTGGTATTTTACTAAGGGGGGAGTCGTTACTTTCTTCCCTCTCAGTTTCACAGATAGGCATCCTGTGGTATACACTATATTGGTACTTAAAGGAAGCCGGGGGTGACCTCTTGCTCGAACATAGATTACTCATCGTTACTAAAAAAAGACCTCACATTATGGAGCATATTTTAAAAGCCTGGCTGGTAGACAACTCTATCACCACCGACAACAAAGAAGACAAAATCTTACTGTCCGAAACTGTGGGCAATGTCACCCTGTCCGATATCTATCGACTAATGAGGGCAGAAGATACGGGGTTGCGCGAAGAAGCGATCCGATCCGCCACGTCACAGCCCTGGATGTACATTGCCGGAAGCGAGGATGCAGCGACCCGTGCCGGCAACGGTAGCTGTACGCCGGGTCGCAACTATGTGCTCAACGGGAGGATGCTCAAGATAGCAGGCAGTGATCCGTCGGTGGGTATTACGCTGACGTCTCAATCCGGATCGCTGATTAAGTTGACTGCAGTCAACAATCCCTCGCAACTCATCATCTTGCTACCGGCCGATCTGACCGCGGGAACCTACGAGTTGGGGGTGACCACGCAGTATGCCGGAGGAGGCAAAACGCTCAAAACGCCACGCTCGATGAGTAAGCTTATCACCGTGGGAGATGACGAGCCCGAGAATCCCTCCGAATTAATGTATCGCTCCGTGCAGACTGCTTGCACAGGGTGTGCAATATAATGTCAATAGTGCCTTTGAGATAAGAGTTTCTAATCGATACGGCAACGATCAACTCGTATTAATAACTTTAAAATTAATGTATTATTTTAGTATGATAACTATAAAAAGTGGATTGTATTTCGCTCTTGTTTGTCTTTTGTTCTCTTCTTGTAGAAAGGAGATGGTTGATAACAAAGAAGAGCTGTTGAACTTCAAACTAGTCAGTCGGTCGCTTGAATCCGTAGGGACGATAAAACAGGTTGATATATTTCTGCTACAGGATGGGAGGCTCGCTGACAAATATACCCGTTTGGGTGCCAGTGAAAATGGCACTTATCCGATTTTAGTGCCAGATCCTCAAAATTCCCGCTTATTATTTCTGGTCAATGGCAATATACCGATGGAAACAGGTAGCACGACATCGGAAAGCTTCCTGTCTCAAACGACGCCAGTCGTTGATTACGTGCAGAAACGTCCCCTGTTGTTCTATACCGGAGACCCAACCTTGGCTGGTGTTACTGAGCCGATGATAATGGTCCCCATACTGCGCTCTTTGGCTCGATTGAGTGTACAAATGCAGACCGATGTGAACATAAAAATAGATTCGTGCGTGATCACTAACATCGCCGATCGCTCCCATATATTTCCATCTCCCGGCAAATCTCCTGCAGATTTGAAGTTGATATCAGCCTCGTTGGATGCCTCTCACTTTACCGTATCTCCTACGACTCCCCAAGTTGGTTTTTTTTATCTGTACGAGTCGGAGAACGCGAATTCGAAAGTCATCTTCTTTGCTAAGATTAACGGTATAAGAAATCAGTTGGAGGTGGCGCTTCCGGCTAAGATAGAGCGTAATAAAGATTATAGTATTATCATCAATAGCCGTGGAGCCACAGTTTTCACTTCTCTAGACATTTTACCATGGGAAAAAGGAGCGGAACTCGATGCTACCCCGGCTCCCTTTGCTCCTGTGGTGGAGAATGTGGAGTCGACACCTCCAAATGCTATTTCCTTAAATGCCAGGGGCGATACCATATTCGTCCCGGCAGGGAGTGCTTCGTGTGTAGTGGGTATCAAGGCCGATGTCCAGGTCGAATTGCGTGCGGAAAGTGATATCGCTATTGAGCCTGTGGGTACAGAGTCCAGATCTGTGTACATGGGGAATAGGTTTAAACTCGCTTTTACCGATAAGAATATCAATGAGGCGCCTACGTATGCCAGAATCTATATAAAGGATCAAAGTGCTTCCCGGTACTACGATCAGTATGTGGTTATTGCTCGCTCTGCCAGTCGCACTCGTGTTGAGGCTCTGCATCCAAAGGCCGAGATTCGTGGGCGTACCGTAAGTTTTAATGGCTATATTGATGGTATGATTGCCGATATCACCTTCTCCTCTCCCCCGAGCAAAGTGGCGAGCCTGAGTGACGATAGCGATTTTAACTGGCTTCGCCTCGATCCTCATGAAACAGCCGAAAGATATAGGATACAAGGGGGATTCAAACCCAATGATACAGCTGCCAAGGGGCAGATACAGGCATCGGTCATTAGGGTTGAATATCCGGATGGACTGGTGGAAGAGATGAAATTCACACGCAAGCGCCACTCCCTTCCCGTTGTGCTGATTGCCGGTAAATATTGGTCGAAGTTTAATATGCGTGGGGACTCCAAAAGCTACGATGACCAAGTCAGCTTCGATAAGGATCAGAATGATTTGTTCGCTTATCTTAAGACTTGCCCGAACGAGGAGTATTTGTACTATGCGGGCGCCAGTTATAAAGGCCACTCGCGGCAGGGTATGTATTTACAACGAAAATCAAATGGTCAATTATCTTATCCTGAGTATGCGACATACGGCAGTGGCTCGACTACGAATGCCTCTCCCTCTCTTCATTGTCCCGAGGGTTACGAACTGCCCCACAAAAATGACTTCGAAGCTCTGATGGGCAGAGGAACCTTGAACCTTCCGGATAATGAACAGGAAAGATCCTACACATCGGTTAGAGGTGCCTACAAGATCGAAAGATACATGCGTCGCGATATCACTATTGGCAATAAACCGATAGCCGGTATGTATCATGTCAAAGTGACGGAGGTAAGTACAGGCAATAAGTTTGTCTGGACCGGAACGGGACATCAATGGAGCAGCAATAACGAGGTTGCTCTTAATCATTGGATCTATGCGCTTGTTAATCCTGGTAGCAGTAACTATTATACATTTATACATGGTGACAACCGAGCGAAGATGGAATTGCAGAACAACGACAAAACAAGGTCGGTGCGTTGCATAAAGTCTTCTGTAAACTATATTCTTTAAATGATAACAGCACTACAACATTTCATGAAATTGAGTAAACAGTTTGTATTCCTTCTGTTCGTATTCCTTTTGGCAGGTTGCCAGAAGGAGGATGTGGCAGCCGATAGCGATGCAGGCTATTGTTCGTTCCGTCTCGTACTGCCGCGCGAGGTGCTCGCGTCTGCCATAGTAGAAACCAAGAGCCAAAAACTGGATACGTATATCATCAAGTATCTGCTGGCCGATGAGAAAGGATCTATTGTGGAGCAAAGATTCACACACTACGATAAGGAGGAGCAAAGAATTACCATTGAACCCGTTAGACCGGGTAGGTATGAACTGTTTGTGTTAGCTTACTCCCCTCCTCTGGAACAAGAGGGTTTTGTGGTTGCTTCGGGTCTCACTCACAAGAGCGAAGCTTGGGTACGTTTCACTAAAGGTAGTATTGGTTTGATGAAGAATCGAAGCATATTGTTTGGGAAAAGCTCTTTTGAAATTCAGGGAGAATCTCAACTCAACCGGGATATCATGCTGCGCCATGTATTTGCTTCGCTTTCATTTAACCTGCAGGGTCACAACGAATATGTGGAGAGTAGCTTGAATCGTATATCAGTATCATCTCAAGGACGTTTTGTTTCCAGCTCTCTTTCGGCCGCGGGAGACTTGTTAGGGAAAATTCCCTTACAGGTTGTGGATGCCACAGTCTTCTCGGGAGTACCTGTGTATAGCCTTCCCTCCATTGACAAGGAGCCGGTTCCTTTTAGTATCCGTGCGGAAACGAGCAACCATGAAGGGGTGAATTATGTCAGTGTATTGAGTGGGGTAGCGGAGCTGGCAAGCACTGTTCACAACAGTATCAAGGTTAGTTTAGCGAATCATCCTGACTCGCGAGCCGGAATGTTGTTTGTTCGGTCGAGTAGCTATCAATCAGCCATATCTCCTCGGATATTGCAGGACGATGAAAGTTCCTCCGTATACTACAATTCGTCTCAGCGCTCGTTTCGTATAAATCAGCCTTTACAGCTTCAACTCACGTCCGATGATCGGCTTCATACCCGTTTCTATTCTCCTGTTCCATTATCCAATGTCAAGGTTTGGGCGAAGCATCCTGACTTGTCGGAGGAGATTTTGGTGGCATTTTTTGATACGGTTCCAGCTTTTTCTGATGCGAAATACACAATGAGGCCGAAAAGTAAGCAGGTCTTTTCCACGAAAAGGGGTGAGAATATCGCACTTTCCGATAATCAAGTTTTGCGGTTTAGGGAGTCTACGTTGTCTATTGAGTCGGATGATCCTTTTTGGAGTAAGATTCGATCGATTAAAAGCAGGTGGTTGATTCGCTTCTCATCCTATGGAGGAAATCCGAATGCGGAAAATGGTGCTCCTAATGGTAACTGGATGGGCATTAGACCAGTCCATATTCGAGAAAGTATTGCCCTTTGGCTTAATGTTGCGTATATGATTACGTTACCCGATTTCGAGGAGAAACTGATGAAGTACCAGGGACGTTTATATGGAAATGGAGGAGAGGGAAAGTGGATTGATGTAAAGTCTATCATTCCGTCTATAACGAATCACCCTGGGCTTAATGTCGGCCTTATCTATACCGGAAAGGGAGTGCTCGGTCTCGGTGGAGGTCAAACCTGGGGAGTGGGACAGAGTGTGTTCCTCAATCATTATGACTCTACCGGTGCGTGTGAGACTATTTTTCATGAACTTGGTCACTGTATAGGGTATTCTCACGGGAGCAATATGACCTATGGTCCATGGGCAGGTGAGCTGACGAATTATTTTTATGTAAATAACATCCATCGTTTCCCTGTCAATAGCCGGAAATACCTGAATTCAACTAAGAATGTTAATGTGTATAGATAGCTTTAGCTCGTCTTTGCAGGCGGTTTTAGGATGAAACTATTTTTAGAGAAACAGGGAGTGTTGAAAACGTCGGCTAAGCTGCTTTTTTACAGGGGATCATAAATGATTATTACATAAAATGTAAACTGAGTATTTTGCTTTTTGTCGTTGCCACCTGTTTATTAGGTTGCACTCTTAGATATGGCTATTGAATTGTTCAACACAACATACAGCCGGATGGAAGCACATACGAAGTTCTTCAGATAATTAAGCATCTCACTGGTCGATAAAACGCCTCTTCGAGACCTCTCAATGTCCCGACTTTAATGAGACACTAGTGAACTATAGTAATATCGTTATTTGCGCAGTTTCACAGAGTGTTTATGCTATATCAGTAGAAAAAGTGATTTTCAAGAATTTGATAAGTATCAATGTAAAAACAACAAGAATGACAGTAAAACAGTTGGCGACCGGAGTCGCTTTTTGTATGCTTGGTATGGCTGGGTATAGTAATGAGAGGATAGAGAATCTTGACACACAAGTAGGCGGGCAGGTACCCATAACTATGCAGGCCACCAGCTCACAAACCCGTGCAGACTATGCGACAAACGGCAGTGATCAGATGAGCTTTTCGTGGCGTAGCGGTGATGCCATCAGCGTAGTGGTGAATGGGGCAGGCGGTAATGAAAATTATCGATTAACGACTGGTACCTCCGGGAAAAGTGCTCCTTTCAACGGAACAGTGGCGGGATGGGGGAGAGGCGATAAAACACTCTACGCTTTCTATCCGTATAATTCAAAAGCGTATACCGTTGCAAGCGGTGATACCCCTGAATCGGCTACGGCTACACTGACTTTGCCCCATTCACAATCTTACACAGTTGGTGGTGCTGTTAGTAATAGCTTACTGGTAGGGCTTGGCACGGCCACTGCCGAAGGTGGCAATATCAATGCAGCGGCGGGTATGTAGCAGGTGATGAGCATTATCAAGCTCAACATCAACAATGTTCCTGCCGATGCCAAAGTGGCGAGAGTAAAACTGATGTGCGATGAAGCAGTATTTCCCACTACGGCAACGGTAAAGCTGAGTGATGCAACCATTACGAACCTGGGTGCTGAAGTGAAAGAACTCACTATGAATGTGGCTGACAATGCAACGGGAGCTACCAAGGCAGTATCTTTCGCCATGTTCCCCACCCATTTGACAGGGAAGAAGATTCGGGTGGAGGTGACGTACGATGACATCATGAAATGGAGAATCATTGAGAAAGACGGAACAGACTTCGTACGCAACATGCATTATGTGATGGCGTTTGACGGTACTCCCACAGTATGGGCAGACGGTAACTTGATAGCCAAAGGAGAGAACGGTGCAGAGATCGGAGCAAAGACTAATGGCAGCTTGTACTTCCAGTTTGGTTCGCTTCTTGGTTGGGCCGGTGGCGCAACCGGTGATGGTAAGGGTATGCCCCCTACAAGCGTAGCTGTAACAATAAATGTATAACTAAAAATCTGTAGAGATAATCGGTTTAACTGCTGGGATTGCGTAGGTTGAATTAAAATATATGAATAATGAAGTTTTGTTATGTACCTGATCACACTTCGTGTGCTAATTATGTGTCTGATATTCAAACTGGATTTAGGCTGATGTCTGCATCACGGGGAGAGTTCGTGGAGGATAGGAGTATACAGTATAACACAATTGTGTTTATACTTAGCGGAACAGTTGAGGTGTCTTGTGATGAGTTCCTTAATAGAGTGTTTGTTGAAGGTGAAATACTGTTTTTTGCGCAGGCGTCGACTGTTACAGGTAGTACGCTAACGGATGTAGAGTTTCTTGTATTCACTTTTATTTCACCCACTATAACTTTATGCGAGAAGTATACTCTGCATGCATATGTTAGTGGTCATCCGAAAATACAATATAGTTTTCGATCTTTAGCTTGTCGTGGGCTTCTTAAAGGTTTTCTGGAACTCATGAAATCCTATTTGGGAGCGGGGGTAAGTTGTGGACATTTACATGAGCTAAAGCAAAGAGAGTTATTTATATTATTGCGTGCTACGTATACAAAAAGGGAATTGGCTGAGTTCTTCTACCCCATTATTGGGGCTGATTTTAATTTCAAGGCTGCAATATTCGAAAAGTATAAATTGGGTTATACAATAGCAGAGTTCGCTCGTGAATTGGCACTTAGCTCGGGACAATTTGTTCGTAAATTTAATAGAGAGTTTGGCATGAGCTACTATCAATGGGTCTTAAAACAAAAAGCCAATCACATTAAGCATAGATTAGCACTTGATACAACAACGATATCAGATGTGATTAATGAATTTAATTTTTCGTCTCCATCGCATTTTACCCAATTTTGCAAAGTACAATTTGGTTGCACCCCCTTAGAGCTAATAAAGAAATTAAGAAGTGCTAAGTGATAGGGCGGTAATGCATTGAAATATGTAGATAAGAGGGGGCTGTTTTTCAAATATCATACGAAGAGGGCAATCGTGTAATTTAATGATTACCAACACAAAACAACAAGAATAAAAACATTTTTTACGGTAAGAGCCGCTTGCTGCATGCTTGCGATACTAGGGTGTGACCCGGCTATCATGGAAGACGTCAGTGCGGAGATGGACAAGCAGGTACCCATGAATATGCAGTTTACTGGGTTGTACACCCGTGCAGACTACACGATAAGTGGTAGTAATAAGATGAGTTTTTCATGGCGCAGTGGTGATGCAGTTAGCATAGTGGTGAATAGTGTGGCTGGCAATGAAAATTACCGATTGATGACAAGTACTTCCAGAAAAAGTGTTCCTTTTAACGGGACGGTAACCGGATGGGAAAAAGGGAGGAAAATAGTCTATGCTTTCTATCCTTATATTTCAACAGCTTATACTTTTGTCGGAGCTGATACGCCTTGTTAAAGCAAGTGGAGAACTTGCCCATAAGCAAGTGGATTAAAATGGCACAAATGGCTATACGCCGTAAGGGGCATTTACTCCAACTTGTTTCGGGAAAGGGCATACAAGATAATGTTGAGATTGATACGTGGGTGCCTGTAAGCAATCTGGTGATTAATTCTGATATCCTTGTATTGAATCCTCGCTTTGAGGTCGTATCAGCTCGGAAAACAGCGAATCGTCTCTACTTGCAAGTAGCTTTGACATTTGTGAAGAGGTTGCACTTAAGTTTTAACTCTTTCTCCTTGGGGATCATAATTAGAATAATGAGTGAATTTATTCTTCTAATATACTGATTCTCAAGAAGACTAAGAAATAGCCCAATGAGATAATTAATTGAGTAATAACAATTTAACGAAGTGAGCCAGCAAGTGATTTCAACTACTGATTCGCATTATTCATACTTATTTATATTTAAAACAACAATCCAACATTCTATATTTCGATAAACAGACAAAGCTATTTTTTCAAATGAGCTATTATAAGAACCGGATTATCATCTTCTCGCACGCGCTGCATCAGGTTCAGTATTTGCGGAGCCACAGCCCGTCCGGCAGACTGTTCCTCTTCTATAAATTCTTTCAACTTATAAGGCCATACAGTGGCTAAAAGCTTTTCATTACACGCTCCCCAAGAAGGAGAGAAGGTCTTCATACCACCCAGATCATCTACAAATTGCTTCACGGCAAACGTCTCACCCGTACGTTTATTGTAAATGGCTGTTAATGGAGGAGTCTCAGGCAGTTTACGCAGCTCCCTGAATGGCATGCATTCATAGACAGATAAAAACACAAAACGCTCTGTTTCAAAAACACCGGATACTATATATTTGTGATCCAGCATTTTAATCATTTTTGCGTTTTCCAAATTGCCCGATTCCCAACATTTAAAAGCATCAGACAACAATCCATCCTCATATAGATACTGGGTAGGAAACCGTAATTCTTCATCCAACTCCACCACCCAGCGAGGCATCAGGGAAGTGGGGGTAACAGTAAAAACTGTATCCGTATAAAAATTATAAAATAAGGTCGTATCTTTATAGTAACTCGTGTACTTAAAACGAGGATCTCCGCCACTTATGGACGGAGCGCCCCCTTTCCTGCCCCACGGCATCATACTGCGTTTGGCTACAAACTCGTAATCCGTATTTATGAAATAAACCGTATCCGGAAAATTATAAAACATCAGGTTTTCTCCTGCCGGAGCAAAGCAGACTTTATTAACCATACGCCCAACCGGCGCAGTGTCCATTGTTTTCTGGGCATACCAGCTTAGCTCTTTCCCCGTACACTTCCCCCGGTCATCATATTCTATTATTTTAGAGGCATTCCCATAGAAATGATTATTCAAATATACTATTTCGGCCACATGCGCATAGATATCTTCACAAGCCCCTTGACCCTGGCTCCCAATACGGAACAAGAACTGCCCATTCCAATCAAAACAATAGTTTGAATAAAATATGTATTGGAGGGAAAAGGTCAAAAGCTGATAATTACCTAACATACAATTAGGATTCGTTTCCAAAGGAATATAACTGACACTATCCACCAGCTCCGAAAGCATCATTTCCTCCCGAACATTCTTTATCGCAGTTGACAAATGAATAATATTATCCCGAACAACAGGATTAGGATCCACTGTTTTTTGTTACTACAAGCCGTGAAGCCCAATATCATAACACCCAGTATCAATATCATTCGCATAGCTTTGTCCATCATTAAATTAGAAATAAAAATACATAATATTTTTCACGCAAGACCAAATAACAAACTCTATATTTAACTATTTCTTTAAATGAGCAATTACAAGAATCGGGTTTTGCTCATCATCCAGTGAATCAGCAAGTGCAATAAGACGATCACTCACGGCTTCTCCTTTTGCTTTTTTCTCTTGAATATATTCTTTCAGTTCAAACGGCCAGACAGAAGAAACCATTGCATTATTACAAATACCATATCGTGGAAAAAATGTCATTCCATTATCAATATCATCTATCAGGCCATCTCCAGCTATGGCTACAGTCTCCCCTGTCCTCTTGTCATAAAGAGCTATATGTGATTCATTATATCCTCTCCAGGCCGAAGAAAAAGCCTTTAGATTCAACCACCATAAAAACAAATACCGTTCTCCCTCACTGACATGATATACCCACTTTTTATTATCAATTAATTGAGCTAATTCACTATTCTGTGCTTTCTCTTTCATTGTTTCCACATTTCCTTTTGACGAAGAGACTATTTTAACATACTCATCTAAATACAATTTCTTATAATCATTCAAAAAGCACCGATTATCCGCCTTTGAACCTTTAAACTCAAGAGTCCACCGCTTTTGGAGCCCTGTATCCGTTACTGTATAAATAGCATCTGTAAAACAGTTATAGAAAATTGTCGTATCTTTATAATCAGAAAAAGTATAAGGCATTCCTCCACCAACTCCCGAAGGGGTGAGAAATAGGCTATCCGGAATTATTCTATCGCCATGTCCAACGTTTAATTCGGCATCCATCCAAAAGATAGAATCAGGATAATTTACAATCAGATAGTCCTTTCCAGACTTTACCATAGTATATACATTTTTTAATCCAGAAGCTATTTTTCCCTCAATACCTTTATCACGATATGCAATCCTAATCCCCTTTCCTGTAAATTTTCCTTTTGAATCAAACTGGATAATCTTATCTCCTTGGGTATAGAAAAGGTCGCGATCACGATCATAAAAAACACTATATCCAAAACCACTTTCTTCACCTGGTCCTTGTCCTAATGCACCAATATTTGCGACAAATCGTCCCCCTTCATCAAATAGGCTACCCGGATAAACAACCCAATAGGGTTTTACATAAGAAATAAGCATCTTATTTTTTACATAACTTTTTGCTGTCTCTAAAGGAACATAAGTTATACTATCAACAAAAGCTGAAAGTTTCATTGGAACAGGATGCTCCATTGCATCGCCAATGCGAATGGTACGATCCACAACCTTAACTTGCTCTTGCTTGGCACCTCCTGAAATACAGGAGGTAAGCAGGAAAATGAATAAAAATAAAAAGATCTGCTTCATTTACACTACCTATTTAATGAATAAGAAGGTGAATACGAGTATTCCAACTTCTCAATAATAATTCTTCTATTTTAAAGTTGCAATCATC
>UMBI01054009.1_pt1 | contig 13322 bp, 10 predicted proteins | sample 1963911 | NCBI WGS metagenome assembly UMBI01 (sample SAMEA4835936, study PRJEB28245) | human gut metagenome | biome: gut microbiome; material: fecal sample | place: Denmark | collected 2008
GCGAACTTATATGCATATCCCCACTAAAAAGCTACTGACCCGATACAATGAAAAATAAAAAATGGTATCTAATTCAGCTGTTGTTAATAGGTATTTTTTGCTTTATTCCATCGTTGATGGTAGGTCAAACCTATAAAATGTACTCTACGAGAAATTACCATAACCAACTTCGTTTAAATACAATGACAGGTGAGGTACAACAAATTCAGGATGATGGACAGTCTTGGGAAATTTGCAGTGCGAGAGAAGTTTCAGGAGATAGAGTGGGACGTTTTTGCCTTTATGAAACACAGAATATGTGGACTTTTATAATGCTTGATACATATACAGGTAAAAATTGGCAAGTCCAATTTAGTGTAAAAGGTGAAGATTATATGTTTGCAGCACCTATCAATATGTTCTCTCTTGCATATCCCGAAACGACTTCAAATTGGACTAATAGGTTTCAGATGTTTAGTACTCAAAACATGTGGACTTTTATACTATTAGATTCATACAATGGACGATTATGGCAAGTTCAATATAGTACACAAGATTTGGATAATCTATTTTGCATACCGATAAATAAATATGAGTTGGTTTCTGATAATGAGAAATGTATTTTTTCTATTCAGCCTTTAACGAGTATGTATCAATATTATCTCATTAATGATAACACTGGGGATATGTGGAAATTTCAGTGGAGTACAAAAGGTGATGATTACAGATGGATTGAAAAATTCTAAAAAATATAATCATGAAAAAGGCTCTATTGTTTATTAGTGGGTTCGTCACAGGAATTGTAGCAACAATCTTAGTCGCAATGTTGATTGCCAACACAAATCAAGCCAACGATGATTTTCCAGGGCTTACACTGTTCTCTGAAAAAGGTGAATGTATAACAACTTCTGGTGAAATAGAAATAATGCAAGTTCTGGCACCGAATGTTGCTTTGGCATGGACTGGTGGGCTCTTCTATTCAGATAGGATATTAGTTCTGCTTATCAATTACGATGACAAATCTTATTATGACGATCAAAAAATAAAAATCCCTTCAGGTAAATGTGCAAGGCAGATAGGAACGTATCGATACACCACTAAAAACGAAATGGTTAAAACTGTTCCAGCTGTTGTAATTGAGTAAATAAACCGTTTAAGAATATGTAATATGAAACCAAGCGTCAACGACTATACCCGAGAAGAAGAATGTGTTTACAAAGACGAAAGATATTCGGTTCGTGATAACGGAGCTGTGTGGCGGCATCCCCGTGAAGGAAAGAGACCACGACCAACTGATTGTCAATGGACTTTCGGTAAACCCAACAGCAAAACAGGGTATATGGAGATTGGTTCGGCGCGTGTTCATATTATTGTGGCGATGGCGTTTTATGGGGCTCAGGACACAAAGGTTTACGTTGTTGATCATATAGATACTAATCGTCAAAACAATCGGATAGAAAATTTACGCTGGCTTACAAGACTTGAAAACGTATTGTTAAATCCTATTTCACGGAAGAAGATTGAATATATCTGTGGTTGTAGTGCAGAGGAATTTCTCGCTAATCCCGAAAAATATCGGAATATGATTCAGTCCGACACCGGCTTCGGATGGATGCGGACTGTTACTAAAGAAGAGGGAGAGCAGTGTTTGAAAAATCTGTTGAAATGGGTTGCGAGCGATAAACAGCCATCAGGTGGCTCAATGGGCGAATGGATTTATAAACCGTTATCTATAAAGTATAATCCTATTGAAGAAATACCGGAAGAACCGAACTATATCATGTCATTAACGCCCAGAGCAGCGCAACGTGACTGGCGCACTCCTTCTGAATTTCCGTGTACTCCACAAGAGGTCGGTGATACTCCACTTGTTACCTATGCCGAGAACCTAAAGAGAAAAGAGGTTTTTGCTCAAAATCAATATGGTGCATCATTGATAATCAATAGCGGATTTTCCGAAGACAGACAAGCACTATATGTGATGACCGAGTCATCCGAAGGTGAGACCGCTATAAAACGCTATGCACTCTCAAGAATCACTTATGAAAATGACCTATTTGTTCATACAGGACACACGTTTTTTACAAAGGAAGGGGCAGAAAAGCAATTTACTCTTGCGCAGGGGTTAGAATGGACTGGCGGAGATTCTATTGATGATTATTGCTGATTTCTATTGTTATCAGCACGCTTTCAAAGATAAATGTATAGGATAGGTATTTAGAATCCACGAAAATTCGTATCTTTGTCACGAGTTATTGGACAGCATAGCACCGCAAAACGCTAAAAATAGCACGATTCCCAAATCGTTACTGCTGTTTTTCAAATACTTTGTTAAGTGTTTATTTCTCAATCGTTTGTACCAAACCGTTGAAAATCTAAAATAATAAACTTTCATAGGGTTACAGTGAGGATGCAATTTTCCATACACTCAAACATATACACGTGCTTCTCCCCGCATAATGGAACACTCAAAAAGGCATATTCCTCCTTCCTGAAACTTCACATCACCAATCAAAGATGTATTTTGAATAAAAAACTGCACTCTTCAAACTCTAATCCCGGAAAGTTTCAAGAATTCAATTTTGGCAGGTCTTCTGACTTACTCCATTTTCCTAACGCCCTTCCCATTCCTTCAAAGCGGAACAGTGGATTTGAGTATTGTAGGAAAACTTTTGGCGGAGCTTACAGCAGCGGGTCTGTTCAGGATTTACACCTGATTCCCTTTTCACCACTCTTTCCGTAGAATCGGAAAAGTGACACCAAAATTTCTGGGGGCAAAGATACACAAATAGGAACAAATCGGAAGAAAAATCCAACTAAAATAAAAACAAACTAATAATTAAGTCCTATCTTTGCCGTTCGAAAGGACCCACTATTATTTTTTTCTAATTAAACATCTTATAAAAGTGAAATCTCCTGCTCCGACTATCACGTTACTTTGCCTGCTCTTTTTGGCAAGCTGTATCACCCGTAATAAGACATCTCTGGAAGTATTCAACCAAGATGTATATACCCCTGAATACGCTTCGGGATTTAAAATCCTGGGTGCTGAGAACGCTGCCAGTACGCTTATACAGATTACCAACCCGTGGCAAGGCGCCAACGACGTAACAATGTCTTATTTTGTTACACGCAACGGCGAGCAAGCGCCTGCCGGATTCAACGGTCCCGTCATCCCTGCCGGAGCCAAACAGATTGTATGCATGTCTTCTTCCTATGTTGCCATGCTCGATGAACTGGGAGAAGTCAACCGGATTGTCGGAGTTTCGGGCATTGATTATATCGCCAATCCCTACATCCTTGCCCACAAAGATTCAATCAAGGATATGGGTCCTGAAATGAACTACGAACTGCTGATTGGATTAAAGCCCGACGTAGTCTTGCTCTATGGCATAGGTGACGCCCAAACCGCTGTAACGGACAAACTGAAAGAACTTTCCATACCTTATCTATATATGGGGGAATATCTGGAAGAATCACCGCTCGGCAAAGCCGAATGGATGATTGTCCTTTCCGAACTGACAGACAAACGGGAAAAGGGAATAGAAATATTCCGGGAAATTCCCCAACGTTATTACGCACTGAAAGCCCTCACGGATTCCGTCAGCCAGCGTCCTACCGTTATGTTCAACACTCCATGGAACGACAGTTGGGTAATGCCTTCCACCCAAAGTTATATGGCACGACTGATTGCCGATGCAGGCGCAGAGTACATTTATAAAGAAAACAGTTCCAACAGTTCAACCCCAATCGGACTGGAAACAGCCTATGGCCTGATACAAAAAGCCGATTACTGGATTAATGTCGGTTCGGCAACTACACTTGAGGAGCTGAAAGCTGTCAACCCTAAATTCGCAGACGCAAAAGCCGTGAACGAAAAGACTGTTTATAACAACAACTTACGGTTGACGCCGACAGGCGGAAACGATTATTGGGAATCGGCAGTTGTCCGTCCCGACGTTGTGTTACGCGACTTGATTCATATTTTTCATCCGGAGCTTGTATCCGATTCACTTTATTATTACAGGCGTCTGGAATGAAACAACCCCGCAAACATACTGCACTTTTATTTATCGCGCTAGGCATAATCGCCCTGCTATTGCTAGTCATAGATATGGCAACCGGAGACACGTATATCCCTGTTTCCAAGGTATGGGCTGTGCTCACCGGAGGCGAATGTGATGAAATGACACGTAACATTCTTCTTTCTATCCGGTTCATACGGGTAATAGTGGCGGCACTGATAGGCGTGGCACTCTCCGTAAGCGGTTTACAGATGCAGACAGTTTTCCAAAACCCATTGGCGGATCCCTATTTGCTGGGAGTAAGTTCCGGTGCAGGATTAGGGGTTGCCTTGTTTATACTGGGAGCTCCACTGCTCGGCTGGTCTGAATTTCCACTGCTCCAGTCATTGGGCATCGTCGGTTCCGGTTGGATAGGAACGGCTGTCATTTTACTGGGAGTAGCCGTTATCAGCCGGAAAGTAAAAAATATCCTCGGTGTATTGATTATGGGAGTCATGATAGGTTATGTGGCAGGCGCCATTATCCAGATACTGCAATATCTGAGTTCTGCCGAACAATTAAAAATGTTCACGCTCTGGTCAATGGGTTCTCTCGGGCACATCACCACCACCCAACTGGGAATCATGACACCGATGTTATGCCTGGGACTGCTCATTTCCATAGTCTGCATCAAACCTTTGAACCTGTTGCTTCTTGGAGAAAACTATGCACGGACAATGGGAATGAATATCAAGCGTTCACGTACACTCATCTTCATCTCCACCGCGCTGCTGACAGGAACGGTGACCGCATTCTGCGGCCCGGTAGGTTTTATCGGGCTGGCAGTACCGCACGTCACACGGTTGCTGTTCAACAACGCCGACCACCGGATACTTGTCCCCGCCACTATGCTGACGGGACTTATCAGCATGCTTCTTTGCGACATCATCGCCAAGAAATTCCTGCTTCCGGTGAACTGTATCACCGCCTTGCTCGGTGTTCCGGTCATTTTATGGGTAATAGCTAAAAACTTGCATGGATTCAAATGATTGAACTTAAGGAACTGACATTAGGATACGGACAGCGCACGCTGTTGAAAACGGTAAACACCCGAATCACAGGCGGACAACTCGTTGCACTGCTAGGACGTAACGGAACAGGAAAAAGTACTCTCCTGCGTGCCATAATGGGACTGGAAAGTCCTCAATCGGGAGAAATCAATCTGCAAGGAAAAGACATTGCTTCACTGAAACCGGAAAAATTAGCTCTGAGCATTAGTTTCGTAACCACCGACAAAGTGCGCATCGCCAATCTTCGCTGCAAGGATGTGGTAGCGTTGGGGCGTGCTCCCTACACAAACTGGCTCGGTCAGCTTCAACCGGAAGACCGGAAAATTGTGGATAATGCCATTCAGTTGGTCGGTATGTCCGGTTATGCAGAAAAGACAATGGATAAGATGTCCGACGGCGAATGCCAGCGAATTATGATTGCCCGTGCGCTTGCGCAGGACACCCCGGTAATCCTGCTCGACGAGCCGACTGCCTTTCTTGACTTGCCCAATCGTTATGAACTCTGCCTGCTACTGAAAAAGCTGGCACAAGAAGAAGGCAAATGTATCTTATTCTCCACACATGACCTTGACATCGCATTGTCGCTTTGTGACTCTATCATGCTGATAGATAACCCATATATGTACACTTTGCCCACTTCGGAAATGATAACCAGCGGACATATAGAAAGACTTTTCCGTAATGAATCAGTGACATTCGACGCTCAGGAGATGAGGGTGCGCATCAAATCAGTATAGTCTCAAACTTTTCTTTATATCAAAATAATTGCTACCTTTGTTCCTATAAACAGAACATACGTAGTATGTATTACCGTATCCGCAACAAAGAACGCTTGCTGCATCCTTGCGAGCAAGAACAGATTGCGGCTATCTTTTTGAAACATGGTATTAAAACCAAACCCGAATTTGACCGGTATATTGATAAATACGACTGGTAAATCGCTGTTCCGGTATGTTCTGACAAAGGGTTATTCTCACCATAGTGAGAATAAATACTCATTACTATGAGAAAAAGTTCTCATCACGGTGAGAACTTTTTCTCATCACGGTGAGAATACTTTGAGAAAAACACTATCTTTTTTCGAAGGAAGCAATTAGTCGGTCGGATGCAGTTGCCCCGCCGCTTTCAGATAAGCAATATAATTCACATACAATTGGAAATGAGCGTCTACACGTGTCTGGTAAGCCTGTTGCCAGAGCATTTGCGCTTCCAAATAATCCGAGAGAGTTTCCAGTCCGACCTCATACTGTTTGCCGCTGACTTTCATATTTTCTTCCGCCTGTTCCAGTGAACGATCGGAAAGTTCCGTTTCAAGACGCGCCTCATCCAAGTTATTAGCTGCCTGCATTAATTCCAGCAACATCTTTTCACTGGCATTTTCTTGTTCAAGACGAGTTTGTTCGAGTTTCGCTTTGGCGGATTTTACCTTATTGGTACGTTCACCAAAATGAAACAGGGGGACGGAGACATTCAAAAAAACGGAGAAAGCTCCTTTTTTCATAAATGTTTCGTCGTTGATTTCCAGCCCGTGAAGATAGTCGTAGCTGCCTCTGACGCCGATACGAGGGAGCAATTCACTACGGTTCAGCTTCACTTCCTGCTCAGCGATAGCAACTTGTTTTTTCAGTATTCCATATTCCGGACGGGCGGTAATATCGGAAACCTGGATTTTCCACTCCTGTTCCACTTCGGGGAAGTCATCGGAAATATCAATTTGCGTTGTCAAGGGACGTCCGATGTAATGGCAAAGATTCATGGAAGCAAGGCGAAGGGCATTGTCTGCCTTACGCAAAGAAAGTTCGCTGTCGTTGAGCTTCACTTGCACTTTCAATACGTCATTCTGAGGTTTCATGCCATGTTGGTGGGCACTTTTCACGTTCCGGGACAGTTCCGTCAATAAAGCGTGATATTTCTCGGCCACTTTCTTCATTTCTTTGGCTTTCACTAGTTGGACGTAAGCTTTGTCCGTATTCAGAAGAACTTCCGAGGTAGTCAGCGCTTCGTTCAGGTGAGCCATCTCTTTACCCAGCAAAGACATTTTATAGGCCGCACGAATTTTGCCGCCCATATAGAGAGGCTGCTCCATTTGTATGCCGCCGGAATAAACGGTTCCTACTTTATAATCCAGGTTCAACCCGGGGAAATAGGCGAAACCGCTGGATACCAGTTCTCCCGTAGTGGGGTTGGGCATGAAAACAGGGAGATTACCGCCCGGAATGCCGAGACTTCCATCGGCAGTGCTGTAAATCCCTGTTCCGTTGGCGGTAAAGTTCGGGAAAAAATTGGCTTTATAGCTGAGGGACATCAACCGCGCTGCTTCTGTCTGCCGGTCGGCAGCAGCCATTTCCTTATTGTATTTCAACGCCATTTCGCGGCATTGTTTCAGGCTTAGTTTCTCTTGTGCGGAAAGAGAAAGCGTTGTGCCGAACAATATGCCCGCTATTATTCCAATGGCTGAAAGAATCTCTTTTTTCATTTGTCTGTCTTTTTTATATGAAAGAATAGTGCATACAAAATAGGAATAAACAATAAAGTAATCAGCGTACCGAACAACAGTCCGCCCATAATGGAAGCCGCCAATGAGCCGAACATGGCATCCGGCAACAATGGAATCATTCCCAGAATGGTAGTGAGCGATGCCATCATCACAGGACGGAGACGGCTCTGCGAACTATCTATCAGTGCCGTTACCGGTTCCACTCCCTGACTGATTTGCAGGGTAATTTCATCCATCAGCACAATACCGTTTTTGATAATCATACCGATAAGTCCCAGTGTACCGACGATAGCAACAAAGTTGAACGTCTTTCCGGTCAGCAGCATTACAGCTACCACACCGACAAATACCAAAGGAATCGTGCAGAAGATGATAACCGGCTTCCGATAATCCTTGAACAGCATAATCAAGATAGAAATCATCAGGATGATAGCAAACGGGAAGTTCTTGAACAAATACTGCATGGATTTCGTGCTGGCATTTCTTTCGCCTTGCCATTGCAGCTTGTAGCCGTCGGGAAGCGGAATCCGTTCAATCTGCCCGGCAATAGACTGCCGGGCTTTCTCCGTTTCCACGCCCGGAACAGGGGAACATTGCACGCGCTGGCTACGTTGCCCGTTATAGCGGGGGACAACCGGGTCTTCCCATTTCACGTCTATCCGCTTGCTGATTTGTTTCAGCGGAGTAGTTCCCATTAAAGTTTCCACAAGTTCCTCTTTAGAGAGTGTTCCCGTTTTCAGCTTCATCATCATCTCCTGTGTCAACAAGCCGTTGAGGGAAGGAAGGGAAGAAAATATCTGCGTGTTATCCAGATTCTCAATAGGTTTTCCATGTTCGTCAAGACAGCGCAAGTAGATGTTATCCTTATGAATTCCTTCGTAGAAAGAACCAATCGGGATACCACTCGTAGCCGTGAGCAGGGAAAGACTCACGTCATTTCGGCTCAGTCCGATAGCACGTGCCGTAGGCTGATCGTATTCAATCGTCAGGACGGGAACCTGCGGTTCCCAGTCGGTGGTAATCAGACAGACGTCCGGGCAATTTTCCATGATTTTCCGGGCACTGTCTGCCAGTTGATGTAGCACGGCAGGGTCGGGACCGGTAAATTGCGCTTCGATAGGATATTTCTTGAACATCAGGTTATAGCGGTTCAGCTTCACATAGGCGTCCGGATAATGGGAAGAAAAATACTGTTGAATCTCTGCCATGTTGTCGACCAGTGCATCGGGCGAAGTAAAGTCGATTATCAGTTCACCGTAAGATAAAGAAGGGTTGGCTATATTACGTACCAAGTTGTAACGGGCAGGCGTCCCGCCGATAGAAGTGGTGACGTGCGTGATTTCAGGACGTTTCTTCAAGTAAGCCTCTATCTCTTCCAAGTCGCGTGCCACCCGTGTGGAATTAATGCCTTCGGGAAGTTTATATTCCATGTATAGCTGGTCGTAGACCATATCCGGGAAGAAACCCTGCTTCATAAACCGGTAACTAAACCCCGAAAGTACCACCAAGGCAATCATGGCAAAGACAAAGCTCCAGCGATGTGCCAGGCTGAATCTCAATAATGAACGCAGCACTGCATATATTTTTCCTTCGTACACCCGCTTTCCGGTAGTGGCAGTAGCTGCGGATACGTCCGGATGCAGAATCCGGTTCGCCATTAACGGGACGTGCACCAAGGCGAGTACCCAACTAAGCAGCAGGGAGACCGCCAGCACAATAAACAAATCGCGCGTGTAGACTCCTGCCGTATCGGGAGACATGAATATAGGAAGGAAAGCGATAATAGCAATCAGGGTAGCGCCGAGCAGAGGCATTGCCGTCTGCCGCCCGATAGCGGTCATGGCTTCCATGCGGCTCTTTCCGGCTTTCAAATCGACCAGAATACCGTCTATAATAACAATCGCATTATCCACCAACATTCCCATGGCAAGTACAAAGGATGCCAAAGATACACGCTGCATCGTGCCGTCCATAAAATACAAAAACAGGAAAGTGCCGAACACTGTCACTACCAGACTGATACCGATAATCACCCCGCTCTTGAATCCCATTGCAATCATCAGGATGACAACTACAATAATCACGGATTCTATCAGATTCAGGATAAATGTCCCCAAAGAACTTCCGACACGTTCGGGCTGATAGAACACCTTGTGGCACTCCATTCCTGCCGGCAGGCGTTCGGCTTTCAGTTGTTCAAGTTTCTGCTCCACCCGTTTGCCGACTTTGATAATATCGGCATCGGGAGAGGCGGCAACCATGATTCCCATGGCACGCTGACGGTCATAGAACAATTCGTTGCGGGTGGGGTCTTCGTAGTCTTTTTCAATGCGGGCGATGTCGCTCAGACGCAGCTGGTCGGCATCGTGTCCCTGAATCAGCATACGTCCGATGTCTTCCACCGTCTTGAATTTATCGCTGACCGTGACCCGGATACGGCTGTCACCGTTGTCGTAATAGCCGGTATAGGTTGTTTTATTCTGTCCGTTCAGGGTGGCAAGCACTTCGGCAGGTTTCACACCCAAGTTGGCCATTCGGTCTTGCAATAGGGAGATGTTGATACATTCCGGACGGTTGCCGTATAAATCGACGCGTTCCACACCGTCCAATTCGCTGACTTCACGTTTGATTAATTCGGAATAGTCGGAGAGTTCCCTGTCAGAAAGTCCGTCGCCCGTCAAGGCAAAAAACATTCCGTAGACATTACCGAAATCATCTTTCACGATAGAAGGGCTGGCACCTTCAGGAAGTTCCGCCTGTGCGTTCGCCACTTTACGGCGCAGCAAGTCCCAGCACTGTTCCACGTCGGTTTCCTTGACAGTCGTTTTCAGTTCTACCTGAATCAGGGAGAGGTCGTTGTAGGAATAGCTTTCCACATTATCTATATTCCCCATAGAACGGATATTCTTTTCGAGTACATCCGTCACTTCCAGTTCCACCTGATGCGCGGATGCACCGGGATAGGTAGTAACCACCATGGCGAGCTTTACCGTTATTTCAGGGTCTTCCAATTTACTCATCTCGTAGCTGGAATAAGCTCCGCCCACAATCAGTACAGCAATCAGGAAGTAGATTAACTTCTTGTTTTCAAATGCCCATTTACTAATATCTATCATAGCAGTCCTCCCACATTCGTTTCGGCAGCCGGAAGAAGAGGTTCCACCTGTTGCCCATCTTTCACATGATGCACTCCCGAGACAACAATCAAGTCACCCGGTTTCACTTCGTCCGAAACTATAAGGCATCTGCCGTCACTAAGCAAGCGAGTAACGGTCACATCGCAACGACGAATCGTTTTATCGGACGGATTATAAAGAAAGACACCCGTATTCCCGTTCTGACGGAGAATCGCTCCGCCGGGAACGGACAGGTTACGCATTTCCCCTTCGGCACATTCGATAGTGACCATTGTATTCATCCCAGGAGAAGGAACCGCCTGCTTGTCTCCGCTTTTCAATTGAAGGCGCATGGTATAGAGCTGGTTGGCATTCGCTTTGGGAGTGACGCTAATCAAATCCAGCACATATCTCTGCTGCGGATATACATCGAATGTGCAATAATAGCGGGTAAACTGCCGGCGACGGATATATTCCACTGCCGGAAGATTAATCTCCACTTCCGGCGTTCCCTCGCTGATTACGGAAACGACAGGCATTCCGGCAGCCACCGTCTCATGGGAGTCGAAAAGGCGTTTCTGTACATATCCGCTGAAAGGGGCATACAGGCGGGTATATTCCAACTGGTCCTTAGCATGGTTGTATTTGGCGGTAATCTGCCTCAGTCCGTACACGGCTTTGTCGTTTGCGTCGGGAGTGGTTACATTTTCCTTATAAAGAGCCATTACACGCTCCGCTTCCGCCTTGACACGCTGGTATTCGGCTTCCGCCGCATCCAGTTGAATCTGATAATCTGTAGGATCAAGTTCGGCAAGCAGTTGTCCTTTGCGCACATAAGCACCGTCATTCACATACATACGCTGGATAGTTCCGCTCACCCGGAATGCCAGGCTTATGTCCTGAGCCGCTTTCACCCGTCCGGGAAACTGCAAGGCAGTCTGTTTGTCAGCAGAAAGTACGGTATCAATCTTCACTGCCGGCTTATTTTCTATATTCTGCACACGCTGATTGCATGACGCCAGCAAAACTGCAAGAAGTCCTGTCAATAAGAAGTTTAATCGTCTCATATTTTCATTTGTTATTTAGTTATTACAAAAGTATCCCAAGCAAACAAGTGGGGAAAGGTTGATATAGACGAAATATTGTTCTATTTGTAGGTTATCGGAGATAAAAAGCCGGAATAGTTTGTTATTTGTAGCTATTTGTTTGTTAATTTGCAGTGAAACCCATTTGAAACGAAAAGATACATGGAGCCACTGATGCCATTCAATTATGTTATAATAACTCCGGAAGATACATCTATGAGTGAAGGGTGTATGTCGGCATCTCTCCCAAGGAGTATCGCAACAAGCCCGTCAAACAGACACTTTCCTGAATTGCTTGAACTGCCACCAAAGCATTGTCCCGGCAATCAAGCTTGCTATAAGATCGGAAATCGGCATACTTATCCAGACTCCCAGTTGTCCGTAGAACTGTGGAAGAATCAGCAGACAAGGTATCAGGATAAGAACCTGGCGGGAGACAGACAAAAATATCGCCTTGCTCGCCATGCCGATACTCTGGAAGAAGTTGGAAGTCACCATTTGGAAACCCACAATAGGAAAGAACATCACAACAATACGCAGCCCTTTGGCAGAAATGCGTACCAGTTCTTCGTGTGTCGTAAAAATCGAGACTGCTAGCCGGGGAATAAACATTCCCATCAGGAAGCCTGTAGTGGTAACAATGGTTGCTGCATAAATAGTTATTTTCAAGACTTTTGTCACACGCGGATATTGCTTGGCTCCATAGTTGTAACCGGCGATCGGCTGCATACCCTGGTTCAGTCCCATTACAATCATGACAAAGAGGAATACCAATCGGTTGACAATACCGAACGCTCCGATAGCCAAGTCACCACCGTGATGCTGCAAACCTTGATTGATAAGAATAACGATGAAACAGGCTGCCAGATTCATAAGGAAAGGCGCCATACCGATTGCTAAAGAATCGACTACGATTTTCTTCTTCAACCGGAAAATTCCTTTATGGAAGTGCAGCAGTTCTTCTTTGTTAGAGAATAGCTTGAACTGCCATGCCAATGCGATGACCTGTGCGGTAATGGTAGCGATTGCCGCCCCTTGTATTCCCCAGCCGAAGCCATAGATAAAAACAGGGTCGAGTATCGTATTAATCACCACCGTGGCAATCGTGGCAACCATCGCTTTCTGCGGATGCCCCGCCGAACGGAGTACGGCATTCAGACCTAAATAAAGGTGAGTGACGACGTTACCCAATAAGATAACGACCATATAATCACGGGCATAGCCTACCGTGGCGTCACTACCACCGAAGAAATAAAGAATAGGGTCGAGAAATATCAGTGTGACAACCGTAAAGGCAAGTCCGATGATAATATTCAGTACCAGCACATTGCCGAGTACCCGTTGTGCGGTGTCGTAATCTTTTTGTCCCAGTTTCACCGAAACCAATGTAGCCGCTCCCACACCGACCAGCGAGCCGAAAGCGGCAGCGAGATTCATCAGCGGAAAGGTCAGCGCCAATCCGGAGATAGCCATTGCCCCTACCCCGTGACCGATGAAAATACTGTCCACCATATTATATAGAGAAGATGCCGTCATGGCGATAATTGCCGGAATGGCATACTGCATTAAAA
>UMBI01008255.1_pt1 | contig 13123 bp, 9 predicted proteins | sample 1963911 | NCBI WGS metagenome assembly UMBI01 (sample SAMEA4835936, study PRJEB28245) | human gut metagenome | biome: gut microbiome; material: fecal sample | place: Denmark | collected 2008
ACGACAAGATCGCGCGGCGCGAGGGACCGTTCACCGCGGAAACACCGTTCTCCACGCGCTTTTTTGTCCTGCACTACACATCAAGCGGCACGCTGACACAGGCAGGCCTCGACAATATCGCCTCCGTCACGGAGGATGATACGCAGGAATATCTCTCCGCCGCGCTCGCACACGGCGCGGGCTACGGCTACTTCAACAGTTATCGCTTTTTCGTCGCGCAGACGGATGACGGCGAGAATATCGCCATCTTCCTCGACTGCTACCACGAGCTGCGTGCGATGCGCGTGGTGCTCGTGTGGTCGCTGCTCGCCGACGCGGCGTGCATCCTGCTCGTCTTCTTGCTTGTCGTGCTGCTCTCGCGCCGGGCCATCGACCCAGTGGTTCGCAGCGCGCAGCAACAGAAGCAATTCATCACCGACGCGAGCCACGAGCTGAAAACGCCCATCACCGTCATCGCCACGAGCCTCAAGGTGCTCGAAATGGAGACCGGCAAGCAGAAATGGATCGACAAGGCGATGGCGCAGACAGAAAAGCTCACCTCGCTCGTCAACTCTCTCGTCACGCTCTCGCGCATGGACGAGGAGGATTCGCCGCTCAAGATGGAGGACTTTCCCGTGAGCGACGCCGTGCGCGAGACGGCAGAGTCGTTCGTCGACTTCGCCGCGTCGAAGGGGCACGAGCTGCGCCTTTCGATCACAGACGGCCTCACCTACCGCGGCGATGAGTACGCCGTGCGCCAGCTTGTCTCGATCCTGCTCGACAACGCGGTCAAATATGCACTGCCGGATTCCCCCATTGAATTCTCGCTCGAAAAGGCGAAGCGCGGTGTCGTCCTCCGCTCGTCGAACGCCTGCGAGGATGTTGCTCCGGAAAACGCGCAGAAGCTCTTCGACCGCTTTTACCGTGCCGATCAATCCCGCTCGTCGGGCAGCGGCTTTGGCATCGGCCTTTCGATCGCGCGCTCGATCGCCGAGGGGCACCACGGCTCCATCCGCGCCATCGTGGACGACGGGAAGATCACCTTCACCGCCGAGCTCAAATAAACGGCTTTTGGGCAAAAAACGCTTCGCAGAACTTCTGCGAAGCGTTTTCCTTATCAAAGGCTCTTCTCCCCGCCCGTGACGGTCTCGATGGCGCAGGCGATAAACTTTTTCGCTGCGGGCGAGGCCTCTTTGAGCGACGGGACGGAGATGCCGAGCGTCACGAACTGCGGCGGGTCGAACGGGACCTCCGCCACCGTGCCGTTCCACTTACGCGAGATGAGCCGCTGGTTGAAGCTGACGCCGAGCCCCGCCTCGACCATGTTGTAGGTCGTAAAGCCGTCGCGCGTCGTAAAGCAGGTCTGCGGGTGCAGGTCATACTGCTCGAGCAGGCGGTCCTGATCGGTGTCGTGATTCGGCGAGGTGTGGATGAACGGCTCGTTCTGCAAGCGCATAAGCGGAAAGGCATCCGCCTCTGCCAGCTCGTGTCCGCGCGGCAGCCACGCGACCAATTCGTCGCGAAAGACCGGTAGCCAGTCGTACTTGTCGCCGTGCATCTGCGCGCCGAAACAGCAGTCGACCGAGCGCTCGTTCAGCCAGCGCGCCATCTCGAGGTTGCCACCCTCCTGCATCCGCACGGTCACACCCGGATAGCGGGCGCGGAACGCCGTCAGGATTTCTGGCATCCACAGGGCCGAAATGCTGTAATAGCAGCCAATCGTCAGCGAGCCCTTTGACACGCCGCCGATCTCCGCGCTGAGCTGCTCGGCGTTGTGGTGCGCGCGCACGACCTCGCGCAGCAGCGGCAGCATGAGCTTTCCGTTTTCCGTGAGCTGCACGCCCTTTTTGCTACGAAGAAACAGCGGAAAGCCGAGCTCTTCTTCCAGCGTGCCGATCATGCGCGTCACGCCTGACTGCGTGTAGCCCAAAAGCTCCGCCGTGGCCGTCAGGCTGCCGAGCTCTGCCGCGGCAAGGAACGCCTCGCATTTGACCGCTTCCATACGCCCTCCTATCCATGATTTTATATCATGTTTTTCATTTCAAATAACCGTTTGTGTCATGTTTTCTCTTATTCTACAATAGCAGTCAGAAACCGTCAATCCTGTTTTTGAAATGAGGTCTTTTTTCATGGAGCATCGTCTTTCTTTTTCCTGCGACTATCTTGAGGGCGCGCATCCCGCCATCCTGCAGCGCCTGTGCGAAACGAATTTTGCGCAGACCGCCGGTTACGGCACGGATGAATACTGCGAATCCGCGCGCGAGAGGATCCGCGCCGCTTGCGGCGCGCCGAACGCGGAGATTCACTTCCTTGTCGGCGGCACACAGACGAACGCGACCGTCATCGACGCGCTGCTGCGCTCTTACGAGGGTGTGATCGCCGCGGACACGGGGCACATCAGTGTGCACGAGGCCGGCGCCATCGAGTTCGGCGGGCACAAGGTGCTCACGCTGCCGCAGGATAACGGCAAGATCACCGCATCCCAAATCCGCGCACTGCTTGATCAGTACGAGGACGACGCGAACCGCGACCACACGGTCATGCCCGGGATGGTCTACCTCTCCCAGCCGACGGAGTACGGCACGCTCTATTCCAAAAAGGAGCTCGCGGCCATCAGCGCGCTCTGCCGCGAAAAGCGCCTGCCGCTCTATATCGACGGCGCGCGCCTTGCCTACGCACTCGCCTGTCCTGAAAACGGCGTGACACTGCGCGACCTTGCCGCGCTGTGCGACATTTTCTACATCGGCGGCACGAAATGCGGCGCGCTGCTCGGCGAGGCGGTCGTGATTCCCCAGCCGGGGCTCATTCCACACTTTTTCACCATCATCAAGCAGCACGGCGCGCTGCTCGCCAAGGGACGGCTGCTCGGCATCCAGTTCGACACGCTCTTTACCGATGGGCTCTACGAGCGCATCGGCGCAGACGCCGTTCGCTACGCCGACGCTATCCGGCGCACGATGGCGGAAAACGGCTATTTGCCCTGTTTCCCCTCCCCGACGAACCAGAGCTTCTGCATCGTCAGTGAGCAGCAGCGCAAAGAGCTCGCCGAGCGCGTGGACTTCTCCGTCTGGGAGCAATATGACGAGACGCACAGCATCATCCGCTTTGCCACAAGCTGGGCGACGCGGGAAGAGGATGTGAACGCGCTCTGTCGCATCCTGCGCGAGTGCGCCGCGCAGGAAAAGGTAGCGTCCTAAAATCAAAAAAGAGCTTTCTCCGATTTTCAGGAGAAAGCTCTTTTTATTTCATTGCGCTGCGCTCAGTTCTTTTTCATCAGCTGTTCATCCTGCTGCAAAAGCTGCTGCGTGATGATATCGAGCTGCCGGTGCTTGGCCATGCGGTCGGCGATGTTGTTCTGCACCAGCTCCGTCTCCTGATGGCCGCGGAAAGACAGCTTGAGCAGAATCGGCGTCAGGATCGTGCCGCATACGACCGTGATGACGACCGGCGTCATCATCGCGGGCGACAGCACACCCATCGAAAGGCCGCGGTTGGCGACGATCAGCGCGACTTCGCCGCGGCAGGCCATGCCCACGCCGACCTGGATGCTCTCGCGCGTGGTGAACTGGCACGCCTTGGCGCCAAGGCCGCAGCCGAGGAGCTTCGAGATGATCGAAACAAGCAGCAGCAAAATCGAGAAGACGACCATGCCGCCCGTCAGACCCGTGATCTGCACATTGATACCGATGCTCGCGAAGAACACCGGCGTGAGCAGAAGATACCCGAGGGGGTTGTACTTCGTCTGGATGTAGGTGCCCTTGGGTGTGCATGCGACGGCAAGGCCCGCGGCGTAAGCGCCCGTGATATCAGCGACGCCGAAGAACTTCTCGGCGCAGTAGGCCATCACAAGGCACAGGACAAAGGCGAACACGGAGTTTCTGTGGCTGGCCCAACCGTGCTGACGCTTGAGCATCCAGCAGAAGATGCGGTTCGCGCCAAAGCCGACCGCGAAGGCAAAGACGAAAAAGCCCACGATCTTGAGGAGCACCATGCCGATGCTCTCGTCACCGCCGGCAAGGCTGCAAACGAGCGTCAGGGCGATCAGGCCGAGCACATCGTCGATGAGCGCGGCGGCCAAAATCGTGTTGCCGACCTTGGTCTCGAGCTTTTTCATCTCCTTGAGCGTTTCGACCGTGATGCTCACGGACGTGGCCGTCAGGATGGTGCCGATGAAGATGTTTTCGATAAAGCCGGTGCTCTCGATGAGTCCGAGCTCATCCGCGCCCCAGGCAAGCGCCGTGCCCATGAGAAACGGCACAACCACGCCGAGGACCGCGACCATGAAGCCCGCCTTGCCGCTGTGCTTGAGCTCGTTGATGTCCGTGCCCATGCCGGCGGAGAACATCAGCACGATGACACCAAGCTCGCTGAGCTGCTTGGTGAACTCTGTTTCCGAAAGAAGGCCAAGGCCCGCGGGGCTGAGGATCAGGCCCGCGATCAGCGCGCCCACGACCTGCGGCATCTGAAACTTCTGCGCAATGAGGCCCAGAATCTTCGTGCTCAGCAGGATCAGCGCAAGATCCAGCAAAAAGTGATACGACATATTGATTTCCTCCCAAACTCTCTGATCTCTATCCAAATTCTTCCGTTTCATTTCGCGAGGCTCTATTCTAACTTCTTTTTTTCTTTTTTCAACAGTCAGAATCACCAAGGAAACGGAAGAATTCCTGCACAGCTCAGGCAAAATGCAATATATCTTTCATTTTTAACGTGAAATGTTTGCTTTGATTCCGTTTCCATAGCCGTTTTCACAAAAAGCAGCGTCAAATGCGGCGTTAAGAAGCCGTGAAATATGGACAGATTCATTGAATTTCTCTATGATTTACAGGGATATCGTCTATATTGTCCACACATCGCGCACATTTTGTCGCTCACGCCCATTTTGCATCTTTTCCTGCATTTTGCGCATTTTCGTCGCACAATGCGCCGTTTCTCCCCTTGCCGCGGCGGCGCGGGCGTGGTAAAATCGGCCTTGTGACATAAACAAAGGAAAGGACGAGCCATGAATCAGAAAGAACTCAACGAACTGCGCCGGCGCTTCCGGCTCGATAAGAATAATTTCAGCCGCGTGTACGGCTGCTATGTGAACTCCAATAAAGAGATCATTGCGTGGGTCGATACCTCGATGGGCCTCATGCGGCAGGAGGAGCAGGAGATGTACCTGGGCCTTCTCAAAAAGTCCCTCTCCGGCACGCTTGGCAAGAACCTCATCGACGTGGTGTTCTCCACGCAGCAGGTCGCCGACAGCGATGAGCACCGCCTCTTGCAGACTCTTCGCCAGACGGAGCTCAAGGACCCCGCCTCGCGCGAAACGCTCTGCCGCCAAATCATCGACTGCATCGACATGGGCGAGACAAACTATCTCATTCTCCTCGCCGCCGACGCCTACGACGTGCCGCACCGCAGCAAGGATGACGAGATTCAGGCCGACGCGTCAAGTGAGGTCTTCAAGTACTTTGTCTGCTCCATCTGCCCCGTCAAGGCCCCGACGCTCGAACTGCGCTACGACCTTGACCAGAGCGAGTTTCACTCAAGCTCCACCGGCTACATCGCGACCTCGCCCGAGCTCGGCTTCCTCTACCCCTCGTTCGACAACCGCACGGCGAACATTTACAATGTGCTGTTCTACTCGAAAAACGCCGCGGAGATCCATCAGGAGGTCATCGACGCGCTGTTCCACGTCGACCCGCCGATGTCTGCCGAGGAGCAGAAAAACGCCTTTGGCTCGGCGCTTGCCGACGCGCTCGACAAGGATTGCAGCTACGATGTCGTCCAGTCCGTGCACGAGCAGATCAGAGCGCGCATCGAAGATCACAAGGAGAGCAAAGACCCCGAGCCGCTTGAAATGACGGCGGGCGACGTCGGCGGCATCCTCGCCAACAGCGGCGTGAACGACGAGCAGATCGCGGCGTTCCAGCGCGAGTGCGATGAGCAGTACGGCGAGAACGCCGCGCTGAACCCGAACAACATCATCGAGAGCAAGAAGTTTGAGATCACGACCCCCGAGGTCAAAATTTCCGTTGCACCGGAGAACAGCTATATGATCGAAGCGCGCGTCATCAATGGCCGCAAATACCTCCTCATCCCCGCCGACGACGGCGTGGAGGTCAACGGCATCGGCGTAAACATCCCCGGCCTTGCAAAAGAAGAATAAGAAAAAAGGAGAGAAGCCGCGGCTTCTCTCCTTCTCTTTTTGACCATTTACGCCTTGCTCTTATAGAGGTCAGCGATGATGTCGGCGCACTTGTCGATGCCGAGCTCGCCGCTGTCGAGCGTGATGTGGTAATTCTGCGCGTAGCCCCACTTCATGTTCGTGTAGAAGCGGTGATAGGCTGCGCGGCGCTTGTCCTTGTCACGCAGGCGCTGCTCGGGCGACTGCTCGCGCTCGCCGTAGACCTCGACGATGCGCTTGGCGCGGAACGCCATATCCGCGTGGATAAAGACCTTGAGGCACTTGGCCTTGTCCTGCAAAATGTAGTCCGCACAGCGGCCGACGATGACGCAGGGCCCCTTTTCGGCAAGCTCGCTGATGACGCGGCACTGAATTTCCCATAGGATGTCCTCGTTCGTCGGGCCGAACGCGCGGTTTGAAAGCGCCGAGGCTAGGAAGCCACCGGGTGTGTACTCGCCCGCCTCCTTGACATAATTTTCTGCAAAGCCGCTCTCCTCGGCGATCTTCTGGATGAGCTCTGAGTCATAGCAGGGGATGCCGAGCTGCTCTGCAACCTTTTTGCCGACCGTGCGGCCGCCGCTGCCGAATTCACGGCTGATGGTGATAATATGATTCATAATACAGTTGCTCCTTCCGTATTGAGTTCCCGATACGTTTTTACAATCATACCCGCCGCGATGACGAAAGTCAACACATCCGACACCGGCATGGAGTACAGCACGCCGTCAAGGCCGAAAAAGCGCGGCAGCAGCAGTGCAAAGCCCACGCCGAACGCGACCTCGCGGATCATGGAGAGCATCGTGGATGAGAACGCCTTGCCCACGGCCTGCAAAAAGATGAAACATGCCTTGTTCACGCAGGCGAGCACCATCATGCAAAGATACGTGCGGAATGCCTTGATCGCAAAGTCCGTGTAGTACCTGCTCTCGTTCGCCGCGCCGAAGACGGCGATGAGCTGACGCGGGAAGCCCTCGGCCAGAACGAGCGCGACGGCGCCGACGATCGCCTCGCAGAGCAGGAGCTTTGTAAAGAGCTCACGCACGCGCGTCTTTTTCCCCGCGCCCATGTTGTAACCTACGACGGGAATGCAGCCCGCCGCCATGCCGACGACGATGGAAATGACGATCTGGAAGAACTTCATCACAATGCCGACGACGGCCATCGGGATCTGCGCGTACTGCTCCTGCGAGAATATCTCATCCAGCGCGCCGTACTTGCGCAGCATGTTGTTGATGGCCGCCATCGCCGCGACGAGGCTGATCTGCGAGAGAAAGCTCGTGATGCCGAGCGTCAGCATCCGGGTACAGAGGCTTGCGTGCAGGCGGAAGTCTCCCTTCCCCGGCTTGACGGTCTTCATGCGGCAGAGGTACCACACCGCGAGCGCCGCTGTGACGATCTGGCCCAACACGGTGGCGACCGCCGCGCCCATCATGCCCCACTTACATTCAAAGATGAAGATGGGGTCTAAAATGATGTTGAGCACCGCGCCCGCGAGCGTGGAGATCATGGCGAACCGCGGGTTGCCGTCGGCACGGATGACAGGGTTCATCGCCTGACCGAACATATAAAACGGGATGCCGAGCGAGATATAGAAGAAATACTCCTGCGCGTAATGAAAGGTCTCCTCGTTCACCGTGCCGCCGAACATCGAGATGATAGCGTCGGCGAAGATGAGGTACAGCGCCGTGAGCACAAGGCTGCTCGCGACCGACAATACGACCGCGCTGCCGACGCTCTTTCTTGCCTCTCCCACTTCGCCCTTGCCGAGCGAAATGCTGACGAACGCGCAGCAGCCGTCGCCGATCATCACGGCGATGGCGAGCGCCACGACCGTGAGCGGAAAGACGACGGTGTTTGCCGCGTTGCCGTAGGAACCGAGGTAGCTTGCGTTGGCGATGAAGATCTGGTCGACGATGTTATAGAGCGCGCCGACGAGCAGCGAGATGATGCACGGGACGGCATAGCGCCGCATGAGCTTTCCCACGCGCTCCGTCCCCAAAAACTGGTTTGTGTTTTCCATGGTGGTCTTCCCCCTGAACATAAAAAATAAGAGATGCGTTCCGCCGGATCAATCCGGACTTACGCATCTCTGCTGCACGATTTGACTATGAAGTTGTCTTCTCCCTCCTTTTGCCGTAAAAAAGCGTGCGGCGTTTCTGCAACCGGATTTACGCAGAAACGCCACACGCTGTGAATTGATTTTATCAAATTGTTTCGAGCATTTCAAATGTTTTTTGCGGCACGGGCCGCAAATTTTTATTTAGTCCTGCTCCATGAAGCTGCGGATATAGGCGATCAGCATTTTCGCCGTGCCCTCAAAGCCGAGCACATCGCTCTTGACGGTCATGTCGTAGCCGCGGGCGTCGCCCCACTTCGTCTCGCAGTAGTAGTTGTGGTAGGACTTTCTGGAGCGGTCGACCTCTTTGATCTCCTCGATCGCGTCCTCGGCAGACAGGCCCTTCTTCTCCATCACGCGGCCGACTTTGGCTTGCTGGTTGCCGCAGATGAAAATGCTCAGCATATTGGGGTTGCCCTTGAGCACCTGGTCGCCGCAGCGGCCGATGATGAGGAAGCTCTCGCCGTTTGCCGCCTTGTCGCGCAGCATGGCAAACGTCTTTTCCGCCACGTTGACCTCAAGAGAATTGGAATACTTGCCGATGCGGCGCGAGGCAAAGAAGTTGACGGGCTTTTCGTCCATCTTGCGGATCATTTCCTCGCTGTAGCCTTCGGAAACGATCTCCTTTTCGATGGAGTCCTTGTCATAGAGCTTGATACCGAGCTCTTGCGCGATCATGTCGGCAATATAATGGCCGCCGCTGCCGTGCTCGCGGCCAAGGGTGATGATGATCTGGTTTTTCATGGGATCGCACTCCTTTCCTTTTCCGTTTACAGATAGCGCAGGAATAAGTAGGCCGTGGACACCGCCATGACAATGATCGTCGCGGGCACGCAGTACTTGCAGTAGCGGCCCCAGCCAATAGGATAGCCGCCCTTGGCCGAAGCCGAAGTGCCGACGACGTTGGCGCTCGCGCCGATGGGCGTCGCATTGCCACCGAGGTCCGTGCCGAGCGAAAGCGCCCAGGCAAGCACGCCGATATCCATGCCCTCCGTCGCGGCGATGGCGCGGATGACAGGGATCATGGTCGCGGCAAAGGGGATATTGTCGACAAAGGCGCTCGTGATGGCCGAGAGCCACAGAATGACGATCACAATAACCGCGATATTGCCCTCACTGACCGAGGTGATGAAGTTCGCGATCATGTTGAGCACGCCTGTCTTTTCAAGGCCCGCCACGGAAACGAACAAGCCGATGAAAAAGAGCAGCGTCTTATAGTCCACGCCCTTAATGATTTCTATAACAGATTTTTTGCCGCTGGTCAAGCCCAAAACGATCAGCGTCAAAATCGCGACAATCACGCCGATGCACGCGACGGAAAGCTCCGTCTGCGCGTGCGTGATGAGCAGCACGACCGCCAGCAGGAAAACGCCTGCGCTCGCAAGAAATGCCTTCTTGTTCGTGATGGCCGTCGAAGGCTCGGGACAGGTGACGGGGCCGCCGTTGGCATGCTCGGCGCGCTCAAGTTCCTTGCGGAAGCAGAGCGTGAAGTAAATGAGCATGAACACAAAGCAGATCGCCACGACCGCGCCGGTATTTTCGATGAAGTCGAAGAATGTGTAGCCGAGCGAGGTGCCGATGATGATGTTCGGCGGGTCGCCGCACATCGTGGCCGCGCCGCCGAGGTTCGCGCAGAAAATTTCAGACAGGATCATCGGCACGGGGTCGAATTTCATCGTCTGCGCCAGTTCGAGCGTGACGGTGGCGAGAAACAGCACGACCGTGATGCTGTCGATGAACATCGACAAAAACGCCGAGAGCGACATAAAGCAGATGAGCAGCGGCACCGTGCGGTAGTGTACGAGCTTGGCAAGCGTCAGGCACAGCCAGCGGAAAAAGCCCGCCTTGCCGAGGCCCTCGACCATGATCATCATGCCGGCGATAAACAGGATCGTCGACCAGTTGATGCCAGCGGTGCTCTCCTCACTTGCGCCGTACCAGAATGTGCTCTGGAAAAACGCGCCGAGGTTGAGCGTCTCCCAAATGGCGCTCATCGAGCGCATGCAGACGCCGAACACCAGCACGAGCACGAGCGCGCCGCTTCCGAGCGTAATGTAATGCCGTTCAAACTTATCGAGGATAATAAGCAGGAACATAGTGACAAAAATGCAGATGGCAATGATCTGAGCAAACATGTTATTCCTCCCTGTGCTGTGGAATTTCCAACGCGAGTCATTATATCGACCCTTTGCGCGGAAACGAAATGCTTTCTTGACATGGAGGATATGTCATTTTTCTATGCCGTCCGAATTTTCCTGATTTCATGCGGCTTTTCGACGGTGTTTACTTTCCGTCAAGGTTCTGTTCTTTTTTCCCGAATACGCTTGCGCCGCCGCTTCGCTTCTGTTACAATCAGTCTTGCCGTCCGCAAGGTGCGGACGAATGCTTTTCTCTTCCGTCAAATTTTACGCAGTCAGGTTCCTCGCCGCCGCGCAGAACCCCAATCATTTCTTTTTCAGAGGAGCTTGCCCATGAACATCAGCTACGACAGCTATCGCGTCTTTTATTACGCCGCCAAATACCGCAGCTTTTCGCAGGCCGCCGCGGCGCTCTACAGCAACCAGCCCAATGTGACACGCATGATCCGAAAGCTTGAATCCGAGCTCGGCTGCGCGCTGTTTTTCCGCTCGCCGCAGGGCGTGCGCCTCACGCCCGAGGGGGAGAAGCTCTACACGCACATCGCCGTCGCGTTTGAGAGCATCGAGGCAGGCGAAGAGGAGATCCTCTCCGACCAGAGCTTGCAAAGCGGTATCGTCCACATCGCAGCGAGCAGCCTTGCCCTGCGCACGCGGCTTTTGCAGGTGCTCGCGCGCTACCGGCGCGCATACCCGCACGTGCGCATCTGCCTGACGAACCACTCTGCCTCCCACGGCCTCGCCGCCGTGCAGAACGGCCTTGCCGACTTCGCCATTCTGGCAGAGGGCGCGTCCGTGCCGGATTCGCTCACGGCGCAGAAGATCGACGAAATTCAGGAGATCCCCATCTGCGGCCCGGCGTTTTTGGAGCTCACCGAGGAGCCCGTTTCACTCAAAAGGCTTGCCGACTACCCGATCATCAGCTTGACGGAGGGAACATCGTCGCACGACTTTTATGCCGAGTTCTTCCTGCGCCACGGTCTTTCGTTCAGCCCCGATGTAGAGGTCGAGACCACGGCACAGGTGCCGCCCGTGGTGCAGAGCGACCTTGGCGTCGGCTTCGTGCCGCGCGAGATGCTTTACGGCACGCCGGAGGCAAGCGGTATCTACCCCATTATGCTCGAAGAGCCAATTCCCGCGCGCAGCGTCTTCCTCTTCCAGCGCAAGACGCAGCCGCTGAGCATCGCCGCCAAAAAGCTGCGGCAGATGCTGCTCGAAGACGCGCCGCAGGAGAGTGGAAAATAATCAGACAAAGCCCCGCCGTTTTCACAGCAGGGCTTTTCTCTTCACTTTTTTACAGATTTAGCAGCGTTTCGCTCAGGCGCTTGCCGGCGCTTCCGGCAAAGTCCTCCGCCCGGCGGATGCGCAGGAACGACGCGCCGTAGATTATGCGCTCGTTTTCAAGCTCTCCGTCCTCGCCGAGGAAAATGCCGATGACGTGCGCGCCCTCGCGCCGGAGCTTTCGCACCTGAAAGCAGGTGTCGCGGATGGCGGCGTCGCCGACGTAGGTTTCCGGCGCGCCCTCGCGCTTGCGGCCGCTGACCATGTCGTTCGGTAAGCCGTCGCTGAACACGATGATAATTTTGTGCTCCTCGCGCCGCTTCTTGAGGTCGAGTCCCGCCGCGGCCAGCGCAAGGCCGTCGCGGTTATTCGACGTCGCGCGGTACTCCAAAATGCGGCGGTCGGCCTCGCTCTTGTCGTCGTAGTCGCGGAAGCGCCGCAGCACCGTGTAGTTGCCGTAGGTACAGTAGCTCATCACGCGGTGCGGAATGCGGATGCGGCTGAGCGCCGCGCTGAAGAGGTAGCTTTGCAGCGCCACCATGCTCTGCCGCACGCTCTGCGAGCCGCTCGCGTCGATCAAAAGCTCCACGACGACGGCGGACGGTTCCTGCCGGACGATCTTTTCAAAAAGCTGCGGATTTTCGCAGCGGCTGACCTTCCAGAGCAGATCGTTTTGCAGCACGCCGTGGTCGGCGCGGTAAACGTCCGGCTCGCTGCGCAGGCTCAGCGCATTGCGAAAGGCCTGCTCGATGCTGCGGATGCCCTGACGCGCGGCGTCCTCGTGCTCTTGGAGCATTTTGAGGTTGCCGTCCCGACTGGCGCGCAGCGATTGGGCGCGCGGCTCACTGCCCTCGTAGGCGTCCGCGCTCAGGCCGTCGGTGAAGAGGAGCTTTCGCTCCTCGTGGATGCCGGTGCAGACAGCGCTTTCGATCTCCTCCATCGCCTGCTCGGTCTGAAAGCTGGGGCCAAAGTTGCGCATCAGATACTCCGGAATGCCGGCGAGCGCGTCGTCCGGCAGGACAAGTCCGTCGGCCGATGCCTCGCCCGCTTTGTCGTATTGAAGCTCGAGCTCCTCGGTCTGCGTCCACTCGATGTCCCCCGGTTCGGCTGCGGGCTCCCACTCTTCCGTCTCGCGCTCGGGTAAGATGTCCTGATTGTGGTCGGGCGCAAAATAGCGGATGAAAATTTTGCGGTACAAAAGCGCTGAGAGTTCGACGAGCGACTTTGCGTCCGCGCAGCTCTCGCTGCGCGCGGCAAGGTCGTCAAACTCGGCCAGCATGTCTTCAAAACCGCTGAAATTTTTCAAAATGCGGCGGTCGCCCTCCGTCGCCGCGGCGGGAAACTGCTTCGTCAGATCGTAAATGTACATCCAGCCGCGCGAGCTGCGCCGGTAGCGCAGGAGGTCGCCGCGCAAAATCTCGCCCGCCGCCTGCTCCGCCA
>UMBI01000333.1_pt1 | contig 12975 bp, 9 predicted proteins | sample 1963911 | NCBI WGS metagenome assembly UMBI01 (sample SAMEA4835936, study PRJEB28245) | human gut metagenome | biome: gut microbiome; material: fecal sample | place: Denmark | collected 2008
CCATCGGTGTCGGTCAGTATCAGCATGATATGAACCAGAAAAAGCTGGGAGAAGCCCTTAACGGCGTTGTGGAAGATTGTGTAAACAAGGTCGGAGTGGATCTGAATACTGCGTCTGCATCCCTTCTGGAGTATATTTCCGGAATCAGCAAGGCCATCGCAAAGAATATTGTAGCCTACCGTGAGGAAAACGGCCGTTTCCAGACAAGAAGAGAGCTTCTTAAGGTTGCCAAGCTTGGTCCGAAAGCCTTTGAGCAGTGTGCAGGTTTCACACGGATCACAGGAGGCAAAAATCCTCTGGACGCAACCAGTGTCCATCCGGAAAGCTATGACGCAGCAAAAAAACTCCTGGAAAAGCTGGGCTACACACCGGAAGATGTGGCAGAGCGTAAGCTTACCGGTATTTCCGGGCAGATCCGTGATTACGGAAAACTGGCAAAGGAGCTGGAGATCGGAGAGCCAACCTTACGTGATATCGTAAAGGAACTGGAAAAACCTGCCAGAGATCCACGTGACGAGATGCCGAAACCGATCCTCCGTACCGATGTCCTGGATATGAAGGACCTGAAAGAAGGCATGGTCCTCAAGGGAACTGTCCGCAATGTCATTGACTTCGGTGCTTTTGTGGATATCGGTGTGCATCAGGATGGCCTGGTCCATATTTCCGAGATGAGCGAGAAATTCATCAAACATCCGCTGGAAGCAGTCAGTGTGGGAGATATCGTGGATGTCCGTGTTCTTGGTGTTGATATGAAGAAAAAACGTATCAGCCTTTCCATGAAGGGAATCAGTAAATAAAGAGAAAAACTGAGTAAAGAGAAGCAGGCAAGTATATTCTGCAGCATTCTGCGGCGGATTACCGGACCGATATACAATAAAGCTATAACAGAAATACAGCAGTGGTTTACACCCTATACTTTATAGAACCGGAGAAATCAGGTTTACAGGGAAAAACCACTGCTGTATTATTATATTACCAGATGCGGATTATAGGAAATGCTTATATCAGAAATAAGCTTTGAAGCTCATAGATCGATCCGCATATGTATATCGAATGATCGATCAGACAGGAGGGATTATATTTGGATAGTACTGTACAGACCGTGCAGGAGGTCGGAAATCAGGTAAGCCAGTACAGGCAGATGTTTGAAAATTATCTGCCGGACATCACGAAATTCGGAATCAAGGTTGTTCTGGCTATTGTTGCTTTCTGGGTAGGAAGCACGGTAATTAAATGGATCGTAAAGTTTGTGAGGAAATCACTGACAAAATCCAGGCTGGATACAGGAGTGGCACAGTTTATGTCCTCACTGGTCAAGATCATACTTTACATACTCCTGATCTTTAACATATCCACAAGCTTTGGAGTAAAGGAATCATCTCTGGCAGCACTTCTCGGAACTGCAGGTGTTACTATGGGTCTTGCCCTCCAGGGCGGACTTGCCAACATGGCAGGAGGTATGATGCTTCTTCTGTTCAAGCCTTTCCAGGTAGGGGATTACATCATCGTTAACGGACAGGACGGAAGCGAGGGAACGGTAGCCAAGGTCGAGATCTGTTATACAACGCTGTTATCCATTGATAACAAGCACATCGTGATCCCGAACGGTACTCTTTCCAATGTGACCATCACCAACGTAACAGCAAGGGATCAGAGAAGGCTGGAGATCAAAGTGGGGATCTCTTACAATGCAGATATCCAGAAGGCCAAGGATATCCTGGAAGATATCCTCACCGAGGATCCGGATACAAGAGAAGACGAAGAGATGGTGGTATTCGTAGACGAGCTGGCAGAAAGCTCTGTGATCATGGGCTTTCGTGTCTGGGTAGATACCGACCGCTACTGGGCAGCCAGATGGAGATTGAACCAGAGGATCAAGGAAGATTTTGATTATTATGGAATTGAGATTCCTTATAATCAGCTGGATGTGCATATCCATAAATAATGTGCATAAAGGAAGAAAGCTAAAGCCCTTTCACATGGCAGAGAAATTGCTGTGTGGGAGGGTTTTTTGGTGAAAGTAACTGGTTTTGGGATTATTACTGCCATTCACGATAATAGAGAATATGAAAATTATTGACAAACCAGTGTCGGGGTGCAATAATACCCCACAGAGATAGTATTTGGACTCAAAACTATACTCTGGCTGAAATCACTGGAATCTTATATAAAAATAGCTAGCCGGAACCCGGGATCGGGAACGGACGGATATATGAAAATTATAAAAGATACGAGCCTGTATCGATGATAACGAAGGCGTTACAACAGTTATGGGAATTTTGAGCAACTGTTGAAGAGCATGCTTTTCGTGTATAAAAAACAGGACTCAATATACAGGGAATCAATCAGAAGCGTTTCAGGGTCGAAGTGTACCCCGAGACGTTTTTTTATTAAATACAGAAGCGGATGCTTTTATCCACTTGAAAGTTATTCCCTGCAGGAAAGGACTTATATAAGATGACAATAGAGATGTTAAAAGGAAAGATCCACAGAGCAACCGTTGTCCAGGCGGAACTGGATTATGTAGGAAGTATCACTGTGGATGAGGAACTGCTGGAAGCTGCCGGGATACTGGAATATGAGAAGGTCCAGATCGTAGATGTGAACAACGGCAGCCGTTTCGAGACATACACCATTTGCGGAGAACGCGGAAGCGGTATGATCTGCCTGAACGGAGCAGCAGCAAGATGTGTAAGCACCGGTGACAAGATCATCATCATGGCTTACGCACAGTACGAGCAGGAAGAAGCCCGTACTCACAAGCCTGCAGTTGTATTTGTAGATGAAGAGAACAGGATCAGCAGAGTGACCAATTATGAGAAACACGGACTGCTGAAGGATATGGCCTGACGCAGATCAGGAAGATAATAAGACGAAGGTGAATTCAGAAAAGAGGCTATCTCGAATCTATAAAGAAAACCGGTTCCAGAACCGGAAAAGAGGAGAGCACAATGCAGGTAACAAAAACAGTAGAAGAAACAAGAAAACAGATCAAAGCGTGGAAAAAAGAAGGAAAAACAGTAGGCCTTGTGCCAACCATGGGATTTCTCCATGAGGGACACGCAAGCCTGATCAAAAAATGCAGAGAGCAGAATGATATCGTAGTGGTATCCGATTTCGTCAATCCTACACAGTTCGGTCCTACCGAGGACCTGGAAACCTACCCGAGAGACTTTGAGCGTGACAGCAAACTCTGCGAAAGCCTGGGAGCAGACCTGATCTTCTGCCCGGAGCCTTCCGAGATGTATCATGATCCCCACGCATTTGTAAGTATAGATACTCTGTCAGAGACACTTTGCGGAAAAACACGTCCGATCCATTTCAAAGGTGTGTGTACCGTTGTGACCAAGCTGTTCCACATTGTGGCACCGGACAGAGCATATTTCGGACAGAAAGACGCACAGCAGCTGGCCATCATCCGCAAGATGGTGCGTGATCTGAACTTCGATATTGAGATCGTAGGCTGTCCGATCATCCGTGAGGAGGACGGACTTGCAAAATCCTCCAGAAATACATACTTAAGCCCTGAAGAGAGAAAAGCAGCTCTTTGCCTGTCAAAGGCAGTAAAAGCCGGACAGGAAGCCATTCACGCAGGAATCCCGGCAGAAGAGCTTCTCGGAAAAATGCGAGCAGTGATCGAAGCAGAGCCTCTGGCAAAGATTGATTATGTATCCATGGTAGATGCACTTACCATGCAGCCGGTGGAAAAAGCTGACCGCAGCGTTCTTGTAGCAATGGCTGTTTACATCGGAAAAACAAGACTGATCGACAACTTCAGCTACGAGGTATAATGTATGGGAAAAGTTTTAAAGAAAATCGGAATTATCAGCAGCCTAGCATCCAGATATATCGGGATCATTATCATCGCTTTTTCCTGCCTGGCTTTTTTCTGGCGTGACGGATTTTCCTGGATGACGAACTATACGTCTGTATTTCTGGGAGTGATCATGTTTGGTATGGGCCTGACCATAAAACTGGATGACTTCCGGGCAATTTTTTCCAGACCCAAAGAAGTGGTGATCGGTGCAGTGGCTCAGTATACCATTATGCCGGTGATCGCCTGGCTTCTGTGTAAAGTGATGAACCTTCCGGCAGATCTGGCACTGGGAGTGATCCTAGTGGGATGCTGTCCGGGCGGAACAGCCAGCAATGTGATCACCTATATCGCAGGAGGTGATGTGGCGCTTTCTGTGGGAATGACTATAGTTTCCACACTGGCAGCACCGTTGATGACACCGTTTCTTGTATATGTTCTGGCAGGAGCCTGGGTGGAAGTATCCTTCTGGGCCATGGTGCTTTCTGTGGTAAAGGTAATTCTGATCCCGGTTCTCCTGGGAGTTTTTCTTCGGAGCCTTGCGGGAGAGCATGTGGATAAGGTATCCGATGTTATGCCGCTGGTGTCGGTTGTAGCTATTGTTATGATCATCGGAGGAATTGTGGCTGTAAATGCAGAGAAGATCGTAAGCTGTGGAGTTCTGGTGCTTGGAGTAGTGGCGATCCACAATTTCTGCGGTATGATGCTGGGATTTCTGGCTGCAAAAATCTTCCATGTGGAGTATTCCAGAACAACAGCTATAGCTATAGAGGTAGGTATGCAGAACAGTGGCCTTGCTGTCTCACTGGCAGCAGCTAATTTTGCAGCCAATCCGCTTGCAACACTTCCGGGCGCGATCTTCAGTGTATGGCACAATATTGCGGGTTCCATTTTTGCGGGGATCCGCCGTGCAGGTGCAGAAAACCTTGCAGAGCTTGACCGGATCAGGGAAATCGACTGCTGTAATTGCGAAAAGCAATAAGCAGTGAATGCGGATTGCGGATGTCCTCCTGACGGGGAACAGCAAAGCTGTGGAAGAATGTCTGTAAAGAAAGATCCCGGGGAGTTTGAGAGATAAAATGACAGATTATGTCGAAAGAAAAAGTCATAAAATGCAGAATTGTGGTTTACAAATTTTAGCCGGTATACTATAATAACCACATGGACGAACAAACGTCCCCAACATATGAAAACAGGGGGGCCCGCTGAAGCGAGCTGAGAGTAGACTGTAAATGTCTTGACCCATAACCTGATTTGGATAATGCCAACGTAGGGACATATGCACGAAGGATTCTTAAAGACACAGAAGATCAGAGAGTACAGAAGAGATCAGAAGTACAGAAGATTTTCATTAAGTACGTAAGAGTAAGAGCCGGTTGCCGTGATGCGTATGCGTTGCAGCAGCCGGTTTTTTGTTGTATAAACACAAAGAATTTATGGAAGGAGATTTTTTTTACATGAGAAATTACAGTACACAGATGGAGGCAGCCCGTAAAGGCATCATCACACCTGAGCTTGAGATCGTAGCTAAGAAGGAACGCATGACAACAGAGGAACTGCTTCCGCTGGTAGCCTCCGGTAAGGTGGCGATCTGTGCAAATAAAAATCACAAATGTATCGATCCGGAGGGCGTAGGTTCCATGCTCCGCACCAAGATCAATGTAAACCTTGGTGTATCCAGAGACTGCAAGGACTACGATGTAGAGATGCAGAAAGTAATGGAAGCTGTAAACATGGGCGCCCATGCTATCATGGATCTTTCTTCCCACGGAAATACCATTCCGTTCCGACGCAAGCTTACATCCGAGTGTCCGGCAATGATCGGAACCGTTCCGGTTTATGATTCCGTTATCCACTATCAGAGAGATCTTGATACGCTGACAGCTAAAGATTTTATCGATGTAGTAAGACTCCATGCACAGGATGGTGTTGACTTCGTAACTCTTCACTGCGGAATCACAAGAAAGACCATCGACCAGATCCGTAACCACAAGAGAAAAATGAATATCGTTTCCAGAGGAGGATCTCTTGTATTTGCATGGATGTGCATGACCGGTGAGGAGAATCCGTTCTATGAATACTACGACGAGATCCTGGATATCTGCCGCGAGTATGATGTGACCATCTCCCTTGGAGATGCCTGCCGTCCGGGATGTCTGGCTGACGCAACAGACGTATGCCAGATCGAGGAGCTTGTACGTCTTGGCGAGCTGACCAAACGTGCATGGGAAAAGGACGTTCAGGTTATGGTTGAGGGACCGGGACATGTGCCGCTTGATCAGGTTGAGGCAAATATGAAAGTACAGCAGTCCATCTGTCAGGGTGCACCGTTCTATGTATTAGGACCTATCGTAACTGACGTTGCACCGGGATATGACCACATCACATCCGCGATCGGCGGAGCAGTAGCTGCTATGTCCGGAGCAGCATTCCTCTGCTATGTAACACCGGCCGAGCACCTTGCACTTCCGAATCTTGAGGACGTAAAACAGGGAATCATGGCATCTAAGATCGCAGCTCATGCAGCAGACATTGCCAAAGGTGTCCGCGGTGCCCGTGAGATCGATGACAAGATGGCAGATGCCAGAAGAAAGCTTGACTGGGAGGCACAGTGGGAATGCGCCATGGATCCGGAAACAGCAAAACGTATCTGGAACGAGCGCAAACCGGAGCATGAGGATACCTGCTCCATGTGTGGTAAATTCTGCGCAGTACGAAGCATGAACAAGGCACTTGCAGGAGAGCATATCGATATTCTGTAAGAATACAGAATGCATATGAGCATGCAGCATCACAGTAGAACGTGGTGTTGGCAGTATCCAGCCAGAAAACTGGTTGATCGAATGCGGATATGGAAAGAACAGTAATGCTGAAATTGTGGAAAGTCTGATGTTCCGATAATAAAACATAAACCGCTGTGATCTAAAATGAAGATCACAGCGGTTTTTTGCAGAGTAGGGGACATTATTGCAGCTTGCGAAAAGACAGGGCCGCGTTATAATAAAAACAGAACTTACATATAAACGGTTTACATAAAAAGGAAGGAAAGGTACGAAATGAAATTTCCGAAAAAATTGATAGCATTTGGTCTGTCATTATGTATGTCTGTTGTTCCATGTGGATCGGTGGCGGCCGAAGATTTTACAGATGCACAGACGGATATGACAGACGCCATTGATACTTTTACAGATGACGGGAATTCTGAGGAATCAGAAAATACCGTAAACACAGATCAGATCACGGAAGAAGATACTGCCGTGAGCACAGATCAGATTACAGAAGAAGAGTTTCAGGGATCAGATATCGGAACGGAAACGGATGAAGCTGAAAGCTCAGAGAGTGAGGAAATACAACAGGATTCTGATGAAGGATTAATTCTGGAAGAACCTTCGGCGGTCATCAGAAAAGCAGAAGGAACAGAGGATACAGAGGAGGCTGCGGCACCGGAAGAAATTTTTGGTGACGGAGAAAACCAGGAGCAGCAGGAAGATATATTCACAGATGATATTCCGGCAGCAGGCACTTCCGAAAAAGAAACAGATGTGGAGAGCACAGAAATATATCTGTATGCGATGAATGATACCTACAGCAGCGTGATCTCCATGCCGGATACCATGCAGACATCTTATCAGATCCAGACATCCGGCAAAAATCCGGTATATACGGTTGTTTCTGGTTATACTGCGAAAGTCAGCGAAACCGGTCTTGTTACTCCTAAAATGCAGTATGTAACCTATGTAGACAAAAACGGAAATGACGTAAAGAGCCAGTGGGAATACATGTTTGGAGAGACCCTGATCTCTGTACAGGATGGAAACAGTACCGTTTATTATAAATTCATACTTAAAGATTATGCGGAGTATTACGCAGAACAAAAAATGGATACATTTCTCAAAGAAAATATTACTGCGGAAATGTCCGATTATAAAAAGGTTGAGACGATCGCCAGATGGCTTGCCAACAACTTTAATTACAGTCAGTATCATTCCGGTTATACAGGCCTGATGCTGGATGGCGGCGGAGACTGCTGGGCCAATACCAGCGCAGTGAACTATATGTGCGAAAAACTGGGACTGACCGTGTATGCAAGGTATGCGGCAAATGATCCGGGGGCAGGAAGCGGTCACAGGAATTCCGTAGTCATTATTGACGGCGAAAGATATCTGGTTGACTGCGGATATACGGGAAATGCCCCCAGACATTATGAATTGTCCAAAATGGACTATGACTATTCTTATGAGATCCTGAATGATGGAACACTCAGGCTGTATCAGTATGAAGGGACAGATACAAATATCGTAGTTCCGGATACTATTGACGGAAGAAAAGTAACGGTTCTTGGAAACAGTACCTTCCAGTATTGCACCCAGGCTTCTGATATAGAGTCTGTTACTTTGCCGGATTCGCTTACAACCATCGAAAAGAATGCTTTTTACAACTGTGAGAAATTGAAATCTGTTACGATTCCCCCAAATGTGTCATCTATAGGGCTGGCTGCTTTTGTGGAGGGTTTGTCTGAGTCCAGTCTGACAGAAATTAAAGTAGATCCGGAAAATCCGTATTTTTCTGAAAAAGACGGAGTGGTATTCAGCAAGGATGGCACAAAACTGATCGTGTTTCCGTCCGGACGTTCCGGAGATTACCAGATCCCGGATGGAACTGTAAGCGTGGGAGACTATGCTTTTTATTACTGTGTAAATGTTTCTTCCATAACAGTTCCGGGAAGTGTCAGAAGCCTTGGAGAAGGTGCATTCGGAAACTGTTCGTCGCTTACGAAAGCTGTCCTGAACGAAGGCTTGGAAGAAATCGGTGAATATGCATTCCAGAGCAGTTCAGGGATCCGTGATATTATAATTCCCGCATCTGTAAAATCAGTTGGGAAAAATGGACTTCGTCTGTCTTCCGAGTGCAGGATAAGAGTACTGAGCACAGATACTGTCTGGGCGGATGATGCGTTCAGGGATTCAGCACTGATCGCGGGAAAAAAGGATTCCACACTTCAGAAATACGCAGAGGACCGTGGCTACACGTTTGTGGAGCTGTCAGCAGACAACCGGATACCGCTTCAGAATGAATGGTTTGAACAGATCACTCCAGAATATGAATATAATGGAAAAAGCCATGAACCTGAAATAGAATCCAGTGAATCCGCACCGGAACTTGAGCAGGGCTCCGATTATGAAGTAACTTATGAAAATAACATCAATGCAGGAACTGCGACTGTAAAGATCACGGGAAAAGATATTTTCTGCGGTACAGTAGAGCGGAGTTTCAAGATTACGCCAGATGAAAATGGAATGTATGTGTGCTATTTTGCGGAAAATAATGAAACATACCTGGAAACCACCTTTAAAGGAAAAAAAGTGGAACCGGAAGTGGTAATTGACGGACTGGTACAGGGAAAAGATTATACGGTAACCTATGTTAATAATGAAAAGCCTGGTGAAGCTCGTGCAGAGCTCACGGGAATCGGCAATTATAAAGGATCGGAAACATTATATTTTACTATTTACGGAAAACTGCCGGCTGCGGATCCAATAGCTGATCAGACATATACAGGAAAAGAACTCACACCTGCCATCGTAATCCCCGGATTGAAAGCCGGCGAAGATTATTATATGTACTACGAGGATAATCTGTATCCGGGTGTGGCAACGGTAACCATTTATGGTACCGGTTATTATAAAGGTACCGCAACCATTCATTTCAAGATCATAAAAAAGACAGAAAAGTTTGTCAGCAATGTTAAGCTAAACAGAACCTCTTACACTTATACGGGAAAAACCATCCGGCCATCAGTAACCGTAACTGTAAATGGAAAGAAGATCGGTGCGAGTGCTTATAAGCTGTATTACAAAAATAATAAAAATTCTGGAATTGGAACTGTGCAGGTCAGAGGGACCGGAAAATACAGTCGTATCAACAAAACGCTTACCTTTAAGATCCTGCCTCCAAAAACTCTGCTGACAGGACTGAAAAAAGCAAACAGATCCTTTACCGCAAGCTGGAAAAAAAATATACAGGCAACCGGCTATCAGATCCAGTATGCAGCAGACAGCAGATTTACAAAAGAAAGAAAAACGGTCACAGTTGGAAAACAGTCTGCGACCAGATATAAGATATCAGGACTGAAAAACAAAAAGACCTATTATGTCCGCATCCGGTCATATAAAAGAGTCGGAAAAAAGGTTCTTTACAGTAGCTGGAGTACGGTAAAGAAAATCCGGGTTTGATCATAAAGGAGTGGATCTTAGATTTATATAAATGGAGCAGAATGCTTCTGTGACAGAATTAAGGCTTGTAATTATAAAAAGAGCGCGTTATAATGAACTCATAAAAAAGAAAATTTCTTCGGGGCAGGGTGTGATTCCCTACCGGCGGTATAGTCCGCGACCCGCTTTGGCGGCTGATCTGGTGAAATTCCGGAACCGACAGTAAAGTCTGGATGAGAGAAGAACGCGCAGTATTTGAAGAACGTGCTCAGTGCCCCGGGAAGAAGCTCCCGGGGCTTTTTATGTGAAGAAATAGAAATTTTTTTCGCATAAAGATTTCTTGTGGAAATTTTCTTTGAATATTTCTGAAGAAGGAGAGAGAGTTATGAGTGAACAGATATTACAGAGAGGAAATGCCGTGGAAAGAAGCAGAACAAGGACCATCGCGCAGGTAGCCATGCTTGGTGCTGTGGCAGGAGTATTAATGAATCTTGAGTTTCCGATCCCGTTTCTTGCACCGTCTTTTTATCAGCTTGATTTTTCCGAGGTACCGGTTATGGTAGGAACCTTCGCTATGGGACCTGTGGCAGGTATCCTGATCGAACTTGTGAAGATTCTCGTACATCTTGTGACGAAGGGAACCATGACTGCCGGTGTTGGTGATGTTGCCAATTTCCTGTTTGGATGTGCCTATGTGGTGCCGGCCGGCTTGATCTACCGTTTCCGTCACAAAAAGAGCAGAGTACATGCAGTTGCAGGTATGGCAGCAGGAACAGTCCTGACAGCGATCCTTGCATGCTTTGTCAATGCCTTTGTGCTGCTTCCGGCTTACGGTAAGGCGTTTGGAATGCCAATCGAGACCTTTATCCAGATGGGAAGCGCAGTACACAGCTCCGTAAACGGACTGCTTACCTTTGCACTGCTGATCATTGCTCCGTTTAATATCTTTAAATATGCACTGACATCTCTGATCGTATTTGTAATTTATAAGAAGATCCGTGTTGTACTGAAGGGTGACTGATCATAAGCAGCTGCCGGAGGATGAAGAAAAGATCAGAAATTGGTGGTTTCAGATAAATATCTGAGAATGTGAGAAATGCCATGTAATATATTGCCGATGGGCAGTAAATTACATGGCATTTTTTATGTTATAGGAAATTACTCCGTAATGTTCCTATAACATAAAAAAGCCCTCCGGGCAGGATCGCACTGCGACGGAGAGGAATAATGTCGCTGAAGCGACCCGTCGCAGGCGGAGAATCCTGCAAGCAGGATTCTTTCTTGTGTCAGGCGTTTTGTTCTGCAGCTTTCATGACTCCAAGCTCACGTCTGGCAAAAACAACGGCCAGCACAAATGCAGAGGTATCTGCAATTGGTCCTGCGTACATGACGCCATCGATTCCGAAGAAGACCGGGAAGATGACGATCAGCGGCAGCAGGAAGAGCACCTGCCTTGTGAGGGACATGATCACACCAAGCCGGGCTTTTCCAATGGAGGTAAAAAAGCCGGCGGACATAGGCTGGATCCCGTTGGCAAAGGTCATCAGCATGAAGATGCGGAGATATTTTTCTGCAAAATGAAAGTACAGGTCGCTGCCGTTTCCGAAGATGCCTACGATCTGATGCGGGAAGAACTGGAAGCAGATAAAAAATATGGTTGCGATCACAGTACATAAGGTTACGGAATAGCGGTATGTCTGGCGTACACGGCTGTATTTTTCGGCGCCGTAGTTAAATCCCCAGATGGGCTGGGAGCCCTGGGAGATTCCGATGCAGATGGCCATAAATACCTGATTGACTTTGGAAATGATCCCTGCACAAGCGATCGGAATATCACTTCCGTAAGCGGAGAGTGCTCCGTAATGGCGAAGTGTATTGTTCATGACAATCTGCACTGCAGCAATGGCAACCTGATTGATACAGGATGCCATTGCTGCAGTGCAGATTGCGTGCCTTAGGAATCAGCATGGAGTGGTCCAGGTACATTTTCCGGAGTCTGGAAAAATAAAAGATGATCAGAAGTCCGGATACGATCTGGCCGATCACGGTTGCCCAGGCTGCACCTTTGATGCCCCAGCCGAATCCAAAGATGAAAAGCGGGTCCAGGATGGTGTTGATGGCGGCACCGGCCAGGATGCAGGTCATGGAATAGGTAGGACTCCTGTCTGCTCGGATCAGGTGGTTGCCGCCTGTGCTTAAAACATAAAAGGGAAGTCCAATGGCGGTGATCCCCATGTAATCAATGGCATAGGGCATGACGTCCGGTGTTCCGCCGAAAAAATGAAGAAGTGGCTTCAGGAACAGAAGGACGATGACAGAGAGTATCGTACCGGAGATTATCAGCGAGGAGAGTCCGGTTCCTGCGATGGAGCTGGCTTTTTTTTCGTTTCCTGCGCCCATTTCCAGGTTGTAATTGGAGGCGCTGCCGATTCCCAGGAGCAATGCAGCAGCAGTAGAGATAATGGTTACGGGAAATGCGATGTTTGTGGCGGCGTTTCCAAGCATTCCTACGCCCTGTCCGATAAAGATCTGGTCAACGATATTGTACAGAGCGCTGACTAGCATGCTGATGATGGCGGGAATGGCGAATTTGGCGATCAGGCTGCCTACAGGGGCGGTTCCCAGAGGGTTTTCGGCCTGGGCAGCATTGGTCTGATTTTTCAATGTTTTTTCCTTCTTTCTTGTCTACAGTAGCTGTTTGGTAATGTAATAAGTAAATTTAAATTTTATAGCAGGGTATTTATTATAGCACTATTGTGAAGGGAGTGCAAGTATAAAAAATTGACCTTTGGTTTTGGATGGGATAAAATGTTTTTAGAAAAAATTTTCGGGAAGGAGCTTTTCAGATGGGTAAGATCAACAGTGTGAAAAAACTTACAGATAATAAGTTTGTGAATCTTTATGGGGTGGATGCGACCAGTGTACATGATACGCCGGTTTCTTATTTTG
>UMBI01033687.1_pt1 | contig 12923 bp, 9 predicted proteins | sample 1963911 | NCBI WGS metagenome assembly UMBI01 (sample SAMEA4835936, study PRJEB28245) | human gut metagenome | biome: gut microbiome; material: fecal sample | place: Denmark | collected 2008
TTATTGATACGGATTCCGTTTTCTTCCATACTTTTCCTTTTCCTGTCATTATTCCATATGATTCTATTTTGTACAGCTTCAAATAACTACAAAAACGGAGACTTCAATTTGCTGGAAGCCTCCGTAGCATTCTGTTACTTTTTTATTTTAATAAATCGGTCTTGATATAACCTGTCTTATTCTTCCATGTTACTTTTGTCCAGCCTTCTGCATAACTCATCACAACCGTTACCTTCTCTCCGGCATAGGCAACTCCGACTTTGTCTGCTGTCTCGCTCATGGAAGACCGGATGTTTGTTGTGTTGGAGAGCATGATCGTTGTGCCCTCTGTCAATGCTTCTGATGCCGCTGTCTCAGAAGCATTCTCCGGTGCTGCTGCTGATAAAAATTCACTCTTAATATAACCTGTTGTACCGTTGTAATCGACAATACTCCAGTCTCCTTCTGTACCGGTTCTGGTAAGTGCCGTTCCTTTTTCAACAGAGCCAAGCTTGTCTGCTGAGGTATCTGCACCTGACCGGACATTTACTTTGTCTGTTGTGTATACAGTTTCTGTTGCAGGTTCTGCAGGTGTTTCTTCCGCCGGAGTTTCCTCAGCAGGAGTCTCTGTTGCAGGAACCTCTTCCGTTGCAGGCACTTCTTCTGTACTCTCTGTTGCGTCTGCCACAATAGTATTACGCCACTCGGTGATCGCATTTGGAATAGTCGTTGCACAGAGATTCAACAGGTTCTCGTCTGTTGACAATGCAGCTTCGTATTTCTGCTGGATATCATTCTGTAATTCAATGACATCATCGCTGTTGTAGAAGTTCGTGATAAGGTTGCGGATGCTTGTATCCAACGCACTCTCCTGTCTGGACAGGTTGTACTCACTGTAAAGATTATCAATGTAAAGACTTCCATCGTCATTTGTTCTGACATAGAAGAAATAAAGCCCCGGTGCAGGTGTTTCCACTCCCATAAACTTCACATTCAGGCTGACATTTACCATATAAGAATTGCTGTCAAGTCCGGACTTTGTATAGCAGTTAATGTCCTGATACTGCTCAATGTACTGACTGATCAGTGTGATATAACTCTGCTCATTCTGTGTGATCGGTGTTGCCAGTGTCTGTAATGTGACAAGATCTCCGGATGCATAAGCAGTAAAGTAGCTGTTGATCAGCTCATTGACTGCCGGGACTGCATTTTCCTCATATGCTTCTTCTGTCACAACCGTCTCAGTAACCGCCACGTTATTATCGTCTGCGTTTCCGGTTCCATTTCCCGTGAATTTCACTAAAATAAGTAAAAGCACAACAAACAGTGCTCCTGCCACGAAATATCTGGCATTCTTTTTTACAAATTCTACCATTTTCTGAATATCTATGTTATTTGATTTATTATCCTGATTCGTTGAAGCCATTTTTACCAAACCTTTCTTTCACAGACCCGAATTTTGTCTGCGGTATCTATTATGAAAAATGTAATTGTTTCCTATCTGCAATTACAAAAAAATTAATCTAACAAACATTTTACATAATAGCATTATCTCTGTTTATTGTCAACGAATGGCAGGCTTTTCCAATTCTTAATATTTTATTTCAGAGCAAAAAAAAGATGCCACTACTGACATCTTTTTACTGCGCCTGGCGGGAATCGAACCCGCAGCGTCGGAGTCGGAGTCCGATGTTTTATCCATTAAACTACAGCCGCATATATTTTTTTATCTGTTTCACAAACATCCTATTTATCATAGCAGATAAAAATGTAAATTTCAAGAGATTTTTATGCATTCAAATCTTTTAATATCTCAATTTCCAGCTCCTCTTTCTGCTCCGCTGAAATTGGCAGAATAAAAACACCGACTTTTACTGCTGTCTCGCTAACACTCTGCTCTATCAAAAAGCGCCTGTCCTCCTCTGTGACCTGTCCGCTCATGTATGCACGTATCACTGCATTCAATCTCGTAAATAAAGTGATAAGTTCCCGAAAACGGTTTTCTTTTCTCAGATAGCAATGCCCCGTCCGTTGTAATTCCTGATTCATGGTTGCAATGATCTGCATGGAAAGTTTCAGCTCGCCTGTGATGTCGGATGCCTCCATCAGAACATCCGGCCGCTTTTTTAACATTTCCGCAAAATACGTTTTTGCACCAAAAACATCCATAGAAAAGAAGTAACTCGCAAGCTGTTCTTTCATCTCGCGTGTCTCTGCCTTTTCTCCTAACATGCCCACTTTGCACTCATAAACCTTCAGATGATTTACGCGCACCCACACAAGCAGCAGGAACTCGGAAATAAATCCAAACACCCGTTTGTGATAATCGTCCTCTCCATTTTCCAGACAGATCCGCTTCTGCACCTCAAAAAAAATGTGAAACAGCCATTCACAGTATGTATCAAACCATTTTTTCGATGTGACGATCATATTGCCAAAATACGTTTCCGTTCCGTTCACGAGCTGTACAAATGTATCGTAATATTCCGGGTAGAGTTCTTTTATCACCTCTCCTGTCATATCGAGAGCATGAATATTATGATTTGTCGCAAAACCATAATGATAGGAGTTGTTCAGCACCACCCTTTTGGTCGTGATCAGATCATAGTCCTTTAAAAGCTCCAGATACTCTGCCTCTGTAAAAATTTTCTCCTGCTCATTCAAAAGATACCTTCTGTAGTGACAGGTTCCTACATATTTATATGTGTGTACATTTTTCCATATCCAATACAATCCGGTCAGTTCACTGTAATAACAGTTTTCCGCAGAAATGTTGTCTCCCGTGTTGTCACAGAGGTAACCAAGATCCTCTTTTTCCTCCCTGCCCACCTGAAGCGGCTGGTACATTTTATCTTGTGGTACTTCAAATTTTTTATGTGTCAGTGCAAAAATTTTTATCTTCATGTGAAACACCTGTCTTTAAAGTATGTTATCGAAAACTTCCGACACTCATTTTACACCATGTTCGGTTTTTATCATAGTGTTTAATTCTTTTAAAAGCGTGGCTGATTTTTTTAACTGCTCCTGTTCCTCCTCATCGAGTTCGATCGGTACAACTGCCTCCACACCATCTTTTCCGACGATTGCAGGCATACTGATGACCACATCTTCCATACCATAAATTCCGTGCATCATGGAAGACACTGGGAGAATGGACTGCTCGTTTCTTATGATACACTCGCAGATTCTTTTTACCGCCATCGCAATTCCGTAGTAAGTTGCCTGTTTTCTCTGAATGATCTCATAGGCACTGTTTTTCACTTCCTCATAAATTTTATCCTCGGATTCCTCGTGAAAATAATGTCCGCGCATCTCACAGAACGCATCGAGCCGCACACCGGAAACGTTTGCATTTGACCAAGCTGCCAGCTCGCTGTCCCCGTGTTCACCGATGATAAACGCATGCACACTGCGGTTGTCGACCTTCAAATGTTCCCCGATCAGATATTTTAATCTTGCCGTGTCAAGCACCGTTCCAGAACCAAGCACTCTGTTCTCCGGGAAACCGGACAGTTTTAACGCTGTGTAAGTGAGAATATCCACCGGATTTGAAACGATAAGAAGCATGCCCTCGCAGTTTCGCTTTGCGATTTCCGGGATGATTGTTTTATAAATTTCCACATTTTTGTGGATGAGATCAAGCCTCGTCTCGTCCGGCTTCTGATTTGCCCCCGCCGTAATGATAATGATTGCCGCATCGACAATGTCATCGTAAGTTCCGGCATACAGCCGGATCGGCCTTGCAAACGGAAGTCCATGTGCGATATCCATCGCCTCACCTTCCGCTTTTTCCCTGTTTACATCAATCATTACCATCTCGGAAAAAATGCCGCTCTGCATTAATGCAAACGCAGAGGACGAACCTACAAATCCACAGCCGATCATGGCGGCTTTTCGAATATTTACCATAATAAAATCACCTTATCGTTGTTTATAATGTTTACGATAATTTTTGAGAGGTAAATCTACGCACTGAAATATGAGGGAATGCAATCAAACTTTCGGAGACACGCTCCCGCTACGTGTCGCTCGCAGCGGTACTAAGAACTCACATCCTGCATTTTATTTCTGATAAATCAGAATAAAACGCAGAATCTGACTTCTAAGAACCGGCGGCTCCACAGTGTCTCCTTCTCTTTTGATTGCATTCCCTCATATCATATACATATTGAAACCTCTCAAAAATCATCTTATTCGCTACTATCATGCCCGATTCGGTGAATTTTATGTGTCACAACACACAGGTTTGGTATGGGTTATGACATCCGAACATATATTCGTTTTTAGTTTACAGATTTCCTCAAGTTTGCTATAATTGATGTAATGTAAAACTCGAAACTCGTACATAATGTAGAACGCGTTTCGCACAAACCATTATGATACCAGGAGGAATCTGTATGCACTCTCTCATTTTTCATGTCGATGTGAACTCTGCCTTTTTGAGCTGGGAATCGGCGAAACGCCTGCGTGATAACCCGGATGCACTGGATTTAAGAACCATCAACGCCGTAATCGGCGGCGATGAAAAGATGCGCCACGGAGTGGTCCTTGCAAAATCTCCTTCTGCGAAGAAATACGGCATTATGACCGGCGAACCATTATCCCATGCCAGACAAAAATGCCCGGAACTTGTCGTTGTTCCGCCGGATCATGAACTGTACGCTGCTTCCTCCCTAAAGTTTATCGGCATTCTGGAAGAGGTTGCCCCGGTGATCGAACAGTGCAGTATTGATGAGGCTTTCTGCGATATGACCGGAACGGAAAAACTCTACGGCGATCCCATTGCTTTCGCAACAAAATTAAAAGACCGGATTTATAAGGAGCTTGGCTTTACCGTCAATATCGGTATCTCTACAAATAAGCTTTTAGCAAAGATGGCATCTGATTTTGAGAAGCCAAACCGTGTGCATACTCTTTTCCCGGAAGAGATGGCAGAAAAGTTCTGGCCACTCCCGGTGGAATCGTTATACGGCTGTGGAAAAACCACTGCAAAAAGACTGCGCTCTCTTGGAATCACAACCATCGGCGCACTTGCAAAAGCTGACCGCCAGATGTTACTCTCCAATTTTAAATCCCAGGGCGATTATCTGTGGGAATCCGCCAATGGTATCTCCTCCTCTGCCGTGACTGCAGAATCTCCTGCCAACAAAGGGTACGGCAACTCTGTCACACTGCCTTACGATGTCACAGATACAGAAAACGCGCACCACATTCTGTTATCTCTCTGTGAGACTGTGGGTGCGCGCATCCGTTATGATAAAGCCTACATTAGTGTGGTGCAGGTTCAGATTGTGGACAATGAATTTCATCACCGCTGCAGGCAGTTATCCCTGCCCTCTGCCACCAACGTGACCGAAAAGATTTATGAGGCAGCCTGCAATGCATTTGACCAGGGCTGGGATCACGCTCCCATCCGGCTGCTTGGCGTCTCTACGAGCAAAGCAACCGACGAGAACTATGAGCAATATAATCTTTTCGATCAGGATAAGTTTGAGCGGTTGTCCAAATTAAATTCTGCCATCGATAAAATCCGTGATAAGTATGGAGATGATGCAATCGTGCGTGCCTGTTTTGCGGAAACGCATAAAAATTAAGCTACAACATCCTCAAACTGGGAATTATAAAGGTTCGCATAGAAACCTCCTGCTGTGAGAAGTTCCTCATGTCTTCCCTGCTCAATGATATCTCCATCCTTCATGACAAGAATCAAATCTGCGTCACGAATCGTGGAAAGTCTGTGTGCAATGACAAAGCTGGTTCTTCCCTTCATCAGGTTATCCATTGCCTTCTGGATCTCAATCTCGGTTCTTGTATCTACCGAAGAAGTTGCCTCATCTAAAATCAGGATCTTATTGTCTGCAAGGATTGCTCGCGCAATGGTCAGAAGCTGTTTCTGTCCCTGCGATACATTGCTTGCATCCTCGTTTAATTCCATCTGGTAACCACCCGGCAGCGTCTTGATGAAATGATCTGCTCTCGCTGCCTTCGCTGCCGTGATCACTTCCTCATCCGTTGCGTCAAGTCGGCCGTACCGGATATTTTCCATGATTGTTCCCTTGAACAGCCAGGTATCCTGCAATACCATTCCGAATGCATCACGCAGTTCCCTGCGGTTGAAATCCTTGATATTCTGTCCGTCGAGGCAGATTGCACCACTGTTTACGTCGTAGAAACGCATAAGCAGTTTTACCATTGTCGTCTTTCCGGCTCCGGTTGGTCCTACGATCGCAATTTTCTGTCCCGGTTTTACGCTGGCACTGAAATCATTGATGATGATCTGTTCTGGATCGTATCCAAAATGAACATGATCGAATGTCACCGCACCTGTAATTTTTGAAACGTCCGCCGGATGTTCTACGATCTGTTCTTCTTCCTCTTCCTCCAAAAACTCAAACACACGCTCGGATGCTGCAGACATAGACTGTACCTGATTGATCACCTGTGCGATCTGCTGGATCGGCTGTGTGAAATTTTTCACATACTGGATGAACGCCTGGATATCACCGATCGTGATCGTGCCACGGATTGCAAGCAGTCCACCAGTCAGGGCAACACAGGCATAACCTAAGTTTCCCACAAACATCATGATTGGCTGCATCATACCGGACAAAAACTGTGATTTCCATGCGGAATCATAGAGAATATCATTCGTTTTCTCGAACTCTTCAATCGTATCTTTCTCGCGGTTAAATGCCTTGATGACGAGATGACCACCGTATACCTCTTCCACCTGTCCATTGATGTGTCCTAAATACTCCTGCTGCGCACGGAAATATTTCTGTGATTTTTTTGTCACAAATCCGATCAGACCCATGGAGATCGGTAAGATCACAAGTGCAATAAGTGTCATAAGCGGCGAAATACTGAGCATCATCACAAGCACGCCGATCAGTGTTGCAACGGATGTAATGATTGTGGTAATACTCTGATTTAATCCCTGTCCCAACGTATCTACATCATTCGTAATGCGGGACAATACTTCGCCGTAAGTGCGGCTCTCGAAATATTTCATCGGCATGCGGTTGATTTTTTCCGAGATTTCTTTTCTGAGCTGGTAGCACACTTTCTGTGTGATCCCGGTCATGATCCATCCCTGGATAAAGTTGAAAACCGCACTGCACAGATACAGACCAAGCACAAACAAAAGAATGCTTCCGATCTTTCCAAAATCAATGCTTCCGGTTCCCTGAATTTTCGCCATCAGACCTTCCGATAATGCGGTGGTCGCTTTTCCTAAAATTTTCGGTCCTGCAACATTAAATATGGTAGAACACGCTGCAAAAAACATGACAACAAAAATTGCGACTTTATATTTTCCGATATAACTCATCAGCTTTTTAATGGATTTTTTGAAGTCCTTCGGTTTCTCACCCGGCTGCATGCCATGTCCCATCGAACCTCTTCTCCGTGGCTGATGTGTTTTAACTTCCTGTTCTCTACTCATTCAAAGCCACCTCACTTTCCTCAAGTCCAAGTTCTTTCGCGGATAACTGTGATTTTGCAATCTGCTGGTAAACCTCGCATGATTTTAACAGTTCTTCATGTGTACCCTTGCCGACAATTTTTCCGTCATCGAGTACCAGAATCTGCTCTGCATGTAAAATGGTGCTGATACGCTGCGCCACGATGATCACCGTTCTGTCTTTTACATTTTCAGCAAGCGCTTTCCGCAACGCCGCATCAGTCTTTAGATCGAGCGCAGAGAAACTGTCATCGAAAATAAAGATTTTCGGATCTTTTGCAATCGCCCTTGCAATCGCAAGACGCTGTTTTTGTCCACCGGAAACATTGCTTCCGCCCTGTGCGATCGCACTCTCATACTTGTCATCCTTCGCCTCAATAAACTCTGTTGCCTGTGCAATCTCTGCTGCTTTCTTAATCTCCTCGTCTGTCGCATCATCTTTTCCAAAACGAAGATTCGAAGCGATCGTTCCGGAAAATAATACACCTTTCTGTGGAACGAAACCGATCTCGTCACGAAGATCAGACATCGTAATGTTACGGATATCTTTTCCATCGAGTGTGATACTTCCGTCTGTCACATCATATAAACGCGGGATCAGATTGACCAGTGTGGATTTGCCACATCCGGTGCTTCCAATGATCGCAGTGGTCTGTCCCGGTTCTGCTGTAAAATCAATGTCATGAAGCACATCTTCCTCCGCACCCGGATATTTGAAATTCACATGGGAGAATTTCACAACTCCATTGTGTGTTGTCACTTTTTCCGGCTCTTTTGCGTCATGGATCGAGGATTCTGTCTGAATAACCTCATCGATACGGTCTGCTGCAACGGCTGCACGAGGAAGCATGATCGACATCATCGTGAGCATTAAGAATGACATTACGATCATCATCGCATAAGTGATAAACGCTGTCATTGCGCCGACCTGCATCGTTCCTGCATCAATTTTGTGGGCACCCACCCAAACGATACCAACGGAAAGAACATTCATGATCATCATCATTCCCGGCATCATAAAAGTCATGACACGGTTGGTAAATAACATTGTTTTTGTCAGATTCTTGTTTGCCACATCAAAACGGTCTTCCTCTTTTTTCTCCCTGCCGAATGCACGGATAACCGAAAGACCGGTCAAAATTTCTCTGGATACCAGGTTGATATTATCCACTAACTTCTGCATTAACTGGAACTTTGGCATAGTGACTGCCATCAATACCATCACATAACCAAGGATCACAAGGATTGCAAGGACAATGATCCATCCCATTCCGGCTCCGGTCTGCATGACTTTTAAAACACCACCCACGCCAAGGATCGGTGCATACGCTACCATACGAAGCAGCATAACTGAAACCATCTGGATCTGCTGAATATCATTCGTGCTTCTTGTAATCAAGGAAGCGGTGGAAAATTTATCCATCTCTGCATTGGAAAATCCAACAACCTGTTTAAATACTTTCTCTCTTAACGTTCTTCCGATGCCTGCACCGACACGGGAGGCAAAGAAGCCTACTAAAACCGTCACGATTCCGATCATCAGCGCCATGCCGACCATTTTCAGTCCGGCTGTGACAAGGTAGTTTTTCTGAATCTTTTCCACGTCAAGTCCGGCTGCTTTGTCGCAGGATACCGCATAGGCTGCGCCCATGGATTTCACGAGGGAACTTCCCATCGTATCAATGGTATCTTCCATACTGTCTCTCATGGAAAGTAAGGTGTCTTTTTCCAGAGTACCGGCATCTGCTCCGGTCGGTTTTGCAACATGCTCTTTTACTTCAGAGTCTTCCATCACACTCATCTGATAATTCATAATGAGCGGAACTGCCAGTGTATCATCGATCTCGTTTAATTCTGACTCAGATGTCATCTGCAGCCGGTAAATATCACCGTCTTGCTCATAGATACTCTCCCAGAGATCTGCCTCCTCATCCGTCATGAATAACTCTGCCGTCTCAAATGCTTCCGCTGTCAATGCCTCAGGCACTATGTGCTCCACTCCATTGTTCTGGATACCGACATCGATGATATCCGAGGTGTAAGACGGTAATGCCAGATCACACCATGCCTGCACAAAGAGTAACGCAATGATAATCACAATTGATTTCCAATATGGAATCATATTTTTAAAAATCTTACTCATGTTCCCTTTCCTTTCTTCTGCCTTGCCCTTTTCTAGCTTCAATCTCTTTTTCCGCAATATGATAAATGTTATCCAAATAAGAAATCAGGCGTTTCATATCTGCCTCATCCACCTGTGACATCACTGACTTTCCAAAATCCGACATTGTCTGCCTGGCTTCCTCTGTCAGTTGTCTTCCTGCTTCCGTCAGTTCCACATAGGTGTTGCGCCTGTCATTTTTGTTGACATTCCGCTCCACGTATCCACGCTCCTCTAACCCTTTTAACGTTCTGGAAATTGCCGGAGGCAGCATCTTCGCCCGCGCAGCCAGTTCCGAAATCGTAATCTGACCGTTCTCTCCTTTATCCATGATCGTACACAGCACAAAATAGTCTGTCTTACACACTTCCGGAAACATCTCGGAAAACTTCAGCTTTCGGAATTGATTCATCGACCGAAAAAGTTCTTCATATAATTTATCCATAATTCATTCACCGCCCGTTATTATTTAACATTGTTATATATTAAATGTGTTAAATAATAACACCGACAAATATCTGTGTCAAGATATCTGTCGGTGTTTATAATAATTTTATAATTTGGTAATTATGAAGCGCCAAGGCAATTCATAAATTTGTAAAACCTATTGGCGCGAATGAGCGCATTTTACATGATTTTATGGATTCTCTCCAAAATATCAGCCACCTCATGCATCTCCATCTGACCGGGTGCACTCGCTTTTTTGTGTGCCGCAAAGGTAATGGCAGAACCAAAGCTCTCGCCGCACAGCCTGCTGATCATTCCCATCTTTCCCATGGACATTGTGATGACCGGTGTGTCCGGATTCTCTTCCTTGAACTCATACGTCACAGATAAAAGTTTTAAAACATCCTCCATATTCTGTGGCATAACTGCAAGTTTTACAATATCTGCACCTCCTGCACACATCTGTTCTAACAGCATCTTCATAACTTCTCTGTCCGGCGTCTCATAAAAATCATGGTGGGAGGCAATGACTTTCAAACCCTGTTTATGAAGCTTTCTGATTTTTCTTGCCGGATGCTCCTCCTCAAAAAATTCCAGATCAAGCAGATCCACGCACCCGGACTCTGCCGCAAGATCATGAAGGTCGTTCAGTTCATCCGGTGCGAGTTCTCCCATGCCGCCCTGTTTTTTGGTTCGGAATGTATATAAGAAAATCTTCTCTTTCATGCACTCTGCCGCAGCCGCAAACACTTCGCGCACTGCGTTGTAATTCTTATAATCCACGAAAGTATCTATACGCCATTCCACTATATCTGCTTCACTTTTTGCAAGTGTCCGTAATTCGTCTATGATCTCTTCTTTATTGCTTTCCATAACCGGAACGCATAAAAGTGGTTTTCCTGTTCCAATTGTTTTTCCCTTAATCTCCATATGCCTGTCCTGCTCCTTTTCTGTCCATCCTAAACCGGATTTGCGAAACTCTGCCTGATTTATGTTCCACGATCATTTCTATTTTAAAACACCAGACTCTAATATTCAATGCATGCAATATAAATAGTATTCATGGAGACTATAAAAAATTGGAACATCTGTGAATTTGACAATTTATTCACAATCTATTAGAATGACTGTTAGTATAACCTATTAAAGGAGAATTTCACATGAGTTTCACATTTTTAAACGAATTACCTTCTCCTGCCCAGATCCAAGAAAGATATCCTCTGTCAGAGAAACTGCAGGAGTTAAAAAAACAGCGTGACGCAGAGATCAGCAATGTGATCAAAGGTCTTGACAACCGTTTTCTTGTCATCATCGGGCCGTGTTCTGCAGACAACGAAGATTCTGTATGCGATTATGTCAGCCGTCTCACTTCCATCCAGGAAGATGTCAAAGACAAGCTGATCATCATCCCGCGTGTGTATACAAATAAACCACGTACCACCGGCGAAGGCTACAAGGGAATCGCTTCCCAGCCTGACCCTGAAAAAGCACCGGATATGGTGGAAGGTCTGATCGCCATGCGCAAAATGCACATCCGTGCCATTGAAGAAAGCGGTCTCACCTGTGCAGACGAAATGCTTTATCCGGAAAACTGGGGATATGTAGAAGACCTGCTCTCCTACGTTGCGATCGGTGCACGTTCGGTTGAAGACCAGCAGCACCGTCTTACCGTCAGCGGTTTTGATGTTGCATCCGGGATGAAAAATCCAACCAGCGGTGACTTTGCCGTTATGCTCAACTCCGTTTATGCTGCCCAACATCCACACCATTTTGTTTACCGTGGCTATGAAGTGGAGACAACCGGAAATCCATTAACCCACGTTGTACTCCGCGGTGCCGTCAGTAAACACGGCAACAGCACGCAGAACTATCACTATGAGGATCTGATCCGTCTCTGCGATATGTATGCCAAAATGGATCTTGTGAACCCGGCTGCCATTATTGATGCAAACCACTCCAATTCCGGCAAACAGTTCAAAGAACAGATCCGTATTGTCAAGGAAGTCATGCATAACCGTCAGTTATCGCAAGACATCCATAACATGGTAAAAGGTGTGATGATCGAGAGTTATATCGAAGAGGGTTCTCAGAAGATCCACGACCATATTTATGGAAAATCCATCACAGATCCCTGCCTTGGATGGGAAGATTCCAGAAAACTGATTTATGATATTGCGGAGATGTGTAAATAATTTTTTAAAAAGGGTAGAACCAAAAAACCGGCTCTACCCTTTTTATCCTTTATAATTCAGTTTTCCCATCCCCGATCATGTTCCGGTCAGGACAAGCCCTGTCATGGCAATGATGATCAGGATCGTCTCAACCTTTACTTTTAACGGCTTTTTCTCAGTCGTAGATGGATTCTGCTTCCCAGCTGATGATGTTTCCGTTTTCTGCGTTGATCTCAAATTCATATTTTACCTCCGCATAGTAGGCTTCCCCCTCATAGAGAGATATGCCGTCGTCATAGTCCGGATGGATGTAGATGTTTCCGGCATCGATGCCAGGGATCCTGTCCATGACGGTCTGTTTTGCTGTCTCGATGGAAACACCGCCCGGTGTTGTCTGCGATGAGCCGGCTGCGTTCTGGGAACCTGTCGTACCATTCTGTGATGCACGGTATCCCTTGTCTATCACTTCGGAGTCTGCCGAAAGGATGCGTCCGTCGGATGCATCCAGCTCATAATCGTACTCCACTCCGGCTGCGGTGAATTCCACCTCATATCTGGCACGGCCGTCATCCCAGTCCTGTTTTACCGTGATGTACTGGATCTGTTCCTCTGTGACCCCTGCATTCCCGGCTGCGATGTTCTTCGCTTCCTGTTCCGTGATGCCACCGTTCACCATTGTGGCAGAACCTGCGGTTGCATGTTG
>UMBI01036456.1_pt1 | contig 12679 bp, 9 predicted proteins | sample 1963911 | NCBI WGS metagenome assembly UMBI01 (sample SAMEA4835936, study PRJEB28245) | human gut metagenome | biome: gut microbiome; material: fecal sample | place: Denmark | collected 2008
GCAATGTGGCCAGCACCCGGGCAGCGGGCAGCTATCAGACCACGCTGGCACTGGGCGGCTGGCTGCCGGTCAAGACCATCCGCGCCACCGTGATGCAGCGCCCCACGGTCACGGTATGCGGCACGCCCTTTGGGGTGAAGATGTTTTCAGAGGGAGCGCTTGTGGTGGGCTTTTCCGAGGTGCACACTGCCGCCGGTACAATAAACCCCGCAAAGCAGGCAGGGCTGCGGCTGGGCGACCGGGTGATTCGCATGGGGAACACCGTTACCGAGACCAACGAGCAGGTCCATGCCGCGCTGGAGGCCGCTGCCGGTGCGGCGGTGGAGGTGGTCTACGTCCGCAAGGGGGAGCAGCGGCAGACCACCCTTTTGCCGGTGTGGGATACCCAGAACGCCCAGTGGCGGGCAGGGATGTGGGTGCGGGATTCCTCCGCCGGGGTGGGCACTCTGACCTTTGTGGATGTGCAGGCCGGGGTATTCGCCGGGCTGGGTCACCCTATCAGCGACAGTGACACCGGCGAGCGGGTCGCCCTGCGCAGCGGCGAGATCGTGGCCTGCCAGATCGTGGGCTGCACCGGCGGTACCGCCGGCAGCCCCGGGGAGCTGAAGGGCAAATTTATCAGCGACCACGCCATTGGAAGAATCTGCGTCAACGGCGAAAATGGCGTCTACGGCACGGTAAGCACTGCCATTGCCGGGCAGCAGACAGAGCTTGCCTTTGCGCAGGAGGTGCTGCCCGGCGCGGCAGAGATCCTGACCACCACCAGCGGCGAAACGCCCCGCAGCTACCGTGTCTATATAGAAAAGGTGAACGACGCTGACCCGCGCCGCAACATGGTGCTGCGCGTCACCGACCCGGCACTGCTGGCGCAGACCGGCGGCATCGTGCAGGGGATGAGCGGCAGTCCCATCCTGCAAAACGGGCGGCTGGTGGGTGCAGTGACCCATGTGCTGGTCAATGACCCGACACGAGGCTACGGCATTTTTGCGCAAACCATGCTGGAACAGGCACATTCCGTGCCCGGAAGGGACGCGGCAGCATAAAAAAGTAGGACATTCGAGCGGAATTTCCATAATTTCCCAAAATAAACCGTTGAACTATCTGGAAAATTATGGTAAAATCCATGGTGTTAAGGGAACTGCACACATTGGAGGAAACAACCATGGATAAAGTGAGATTCTTGATGTCGGATACCGGTGCTCAGATTACAGAAGCCTGTCGTGAGGCGCTGGAGCAAAAGGGCGTGGAAGTGACCGTTGTGGAAAAGGATGGAAATAAAGTTTTGCAGAAGATGCTGGCGGTTCGCCCGCAGGTAGTGCTGTTGGACGCCTTTATGCCTGGGCTGGACGCGCTGGCGGTCAAGCAGCGCTACAACGCCGCAGGCGAGCGCCACACCTCGTTTTTCGTTACCGGCGCGTTCCAGAGCGAGGAGATGGTACAGGAGCTGCTGGACGAAGGCTTTGCCTACTATTTCGTCAAGCCCTTTGACGAAAGTGTCCTTGCCGCCCGGGTGCTCAAAGCAGCCAGCGGACAAGAAAAACACCTGCTCCACACCAGTGTGGACAGCGACGAGCTTACTGTCACCGAAATACTTCACCAAATTGGCGTGCCTGCCCACATCAAGGGCTACCAGTTCCTGCGGGATGCCATCCTGCTCACCATGAACGAGCCGGAGTACATCAACGCTGTGACCAAGCGCCTGTACCCGGAAATCGCCAAGAAAAACGGTACCACCGCCAGCCGGGTGGAACGCGCCATCCGCCACGCTATCGAGGTTGCGTGGGACAGGGGAGACGTGGATACCCTCAATAGCTACTTCGGATACACCATCCATAACCTGCGCGGCAAGCCTACGAATAGCGAGTTCATCGCGATGATAGCTGATAAGATGCGGCTGGATAAGCGGCAGAGAGTGGGGTAAAAAGCCGAAATAAACGGAAGCGGACATACAATTATAGAAACATGGGATAACCCAAAGGCTTCATCTGAAAAGGTGGAGCCTTTTCTCTTTGCATTTTCCTTCCCATCTGGTACAATGGTGCAGAAGGGAAGTGACAAAATGCCGGAAGTAGATGCGATCCGTGCGCAGCTGTTTGCGCTGCAGGATAAGGAATATCAGGTCTTTTACAGCCGCCTGATGCCCACCCTGCCGCCGGAAACGGTGATCGGGGTGCGGGTGCCGCTGCTGCGTAAGCTGGCAAAACAGCTGGCAGATACCCCGGAAGCGGAGGTGTTTCTGCAAGAACTGCCGCATTTTTATTATGAAGAAAACGCTCTCCACGCCTTTCTGCTGGAGTCTGTCCGGGATTACGGCACAGCGCTGGCGGCAACGGAGCGCTTTTTGCCCTATGTGGATAACTGGGCAGTCTGCGATTGCTTCAGCCCCAAGGTGTTTGCGCAGCATAAGCCGGAGCTGCTGTGTGCTATCCGGCGCTGGCTGGGCTCTGACCAAGTGTATACCGTGCGCTACGGGATCGGGATGCTGATGCGGTATTATCTGGACGATGCCTTCCGGCCGGAATATCTGGCTTGGGTGGCGGCGGTGCACAGCGAGGAATACTATGTCAATATGATGCGAGCGTGGTATTTTGCCACTGCACTGGCGAAGCAGCCCGCAGCGGCACTGCCGTGGCTGACCGAAAAGCGGCTGGACGTGTGGACGCACAACAAGACCATCCAGAAAGCAGTAGAAAGCCGCCGCATCCCCCCGGAGCAAAAGCAGGCTTTGCGGGCACTGCGCATTCGTTCACAAAAGCTTTGCGAAGAACGGTGCGTTTGACTGTTTACAATGTGGCGAATTTATTGTAAAATAGAATATAGCAAAAATGCCGGGTCTATCCGGCGAAAGATAAAATAGGTGGTGTTTGGATTATGGCATTGAAATATAAGCGTATCCTTCTGAAGATCAGCGGCGAGGCGCTGGGCGGCGAAAAGGGCATGGGCTTTGACGAGCCCACCATGGACGCCATTTGCGGCGGCGTGAAGAAAGCTCATGAGCTGGGCGTGCAGATCGGCATCGTGGTAGGCGGCGGCAACTTCTGGCGCGGCCGCTCCAGCGGTAAGATGGAGCGCACGCTGGCCGATAAGATCGGTATGCTGGCTACGGTGATGAACGCACTGGCTGTCTCCGATAAGCTGGAGCAGCTGGGTGTGCCCACCGAGGTGTTCACCTCGATCACCATGCCGCAGGTGGCCCCTGCCTTTACCCGCAAGGACGCTCTGCGCGCCATGGATGAGGGCAAGATCGCTGTGTTCGGCGGCGGCACTGGCAACCCCTTCTTCTCTACCGATACGGCTACTGCCCTGCGCGCCGTGGAGGTGAGCGCCGACGTGATGTTCAAGGCAACCATGGTGGACGGCGTTTACGATAAGGATCCCCACAAGTACCCGGATGCCAAAAAGTACGATACCCTTACCTTTACCAAGGTGCTGGAGGATCAGCTGGCCGTTATGGACGGTACCGCAGCTACCCTGTGCCGCGACAACAAGCTGCCCATTCTGGTGTTTGATCTGGCCGACCCGGACAACATCGCACGGGCTGTGCAGGGCGAGAACGTGGGCACGCTGGTCTACGAGGGCTGAGCATAGCGCCCCGGTGCAACTGCATACGATTGGATAGAGCAGCAGCGGCGCAGTGCGCTGCCTGCATGGATCAATAGAATAAAGAAACAGGAGAACAACGACAATGAGCAGCAACACCAAGGTTTTCGAAGATAAGATGAAGAGCTCTGTGGAGCACCTGAGCCGCGAGCTGGCCGCTGTGCGCGCAGGCCGTGCAAACCCCGCCGTGCTGGATAAGGTGGTCGTGGACTACTACGGTGCTCCCACCCCCATCCAGCAGTTGGCCGCTGTGGCCGTCTCTGAGGCGCGCACCCTCACCATCACCCCTTGGGACCGCACTCTGCTGCGTCCCATCAGCAAGGCAATCATGGCCAGCGATGTGGGCATCACCCCCATTGATGACGGCGTTACCATCCGCCTGAACTTCCCCGCACCCAACGAGGAGCGCCGCAAGCAGCTGGCCAAGGAGGTCTCCAAGCTGGGTGAGGACGCCAAGGTTGCCGTGCGTAACGTGCGCCGCGACGCTATGGATAAGGCTAAGGCCATGAAGAAGGCCGGCGAGCTGACCGAGGACACCCAGAAGACCATGGAAGAGGATGTCCAGAAGCTGACCGATAAGTATATCAAGAACATTGATGCTGCCGTGGAAGAAAAGCAGAAGGAGATCATGGCCGTCTGATCCGCAGCACACAATAACAACTGGGAGGTGCCGTGCGCTGGTGAAAGGTGCGCGGCACTTTTTGCAGGGCAGCCCTGCTGCCGGGAGGTATAAATGGCACACCCCAAAGAATTTGCCGAGGGGCTTTCCATCGGCATCATCATGGACGGCAATGGCCGCTGGGCGAAAAACCGCGGTCTGCCCCGCACCGCAGGACACAAAAAAGGTGCGGCGGTGTTCAAGGATATTGCCAACTACTGCGATGAGCTTGGCGTAGCATCGGTGTATTTCTATGCTTTCTCTACCGAGAACTGGAAGCGCCCGCTGGAAGAGGTGGGAGCCATCATGAAGCTGTTCGCCCAGTACCTCATCGAGGGCTTTGACTACAAGAACCGCAATATCCGCATTAAGTTTTTGGGCGACCGCACCGCGTTGGATCCCAAACTGCAAAAGATGATGAACGAGCTGGAAGGGGACTCTGCCTGTAAGACCGGCATGACCCTGAACATTGCCATCAACTACGGCGGCCGCCCGGAGATCGTGCGGGCAGCGCAGCAGCTGGCCGCAAAGGCTGTGGCAGGCGAGATCCGCCCCGAGGACATCAACGAGCAGATGATGAGCGATGCCATGTACACCGCCGGACAGAAGGACCCGGACTTTATCCTGCGTCCCAGCGGAGAAAAGCGGCTGTCCAACTTTATGCTCTGGCAGGCCGCCTATTCGGAACTGGTGGAGATGGATGTGCTCTGGCCGGACTTTACCCGCGCCGATCTGGATACCGCCATTGAGGAGTTCAACCACCGCAGCCGCCGGTTCGGCGGCATCTGAGCGGCAATCTGTCCGTATTGCAAACCCTGCACCTATGGTGCAGACCCGACAGACCCGGTACTTCCTCGGGTCGGAATGCGTTGCCCTGCAAGGGGCTGCTGCCGGAAGAACAAAGGAGATCAAACCTATGAAAACACGCATTATTACTGCGATCGTGGGCATTCTGGTGCTCATTGGCGTGATGTTTACCTTCAACACCATGGTGTTCAATCTGGTGATCGCAGCCATCACCCTGATCGCCATCCACGAGATTTACAGCGCCCTCGGCTTTGAAAAAAAGGACTGGCTCATGTACGCAGTGCTGGTACCCTACACATTGCTGGTCATGCTTTCCAGTTACAGCGCCATGCGCAAGCTTGTCATGCCCATGTCTTTTGTGCTGGTCACCTTTTTTGCCATCTATCTGGTGGTGCGCAACGGTACCATCAGCTACCAGAAGGCCAGCGGTCTTTTGGTGTTTTCGGGCATCGTGATCTTCTGCTTCTACTCCTTCGTTCTGCTCAAGGAGCGTCTGCCAGTGGAAAAATTCGGCTATGACGCGGTTTTCTTCATCCTGCTCATCCTCTGCTTTGCATGGGGCGGCGATACCTGTGCCTATTTTGCAGGCCGCGCCTTCGGCAAGCATAAGCTGTGCCCGGTGGTCAGCCCCAAAAAGACGGTGGAGGGTGCCATCGGCGGCGTGCTGGGCACCATGGTGTTCGGCGTGGTCGCCACCCTCATCTACTCCATAGCGGCAAACCGCATGGAGGCCTTTACCCGCTCTAATATCGGCGTTTCCATGTATGTGATTATCGCGCTGCTGGGCTGTATCGCCGCTGTGCTGGGCATCTACGGCGACCTGTTTGCCAGCGTGGTCAAGCGCCAGTGCGGCATCAAGGACTACGGCACCATCTTCCCGGGGCACGGCGGCATTCTGGACCGCTTTGACAGCGTGATGTTCATCGCGCCCTTCGTGACCATGGTCATTACCGCCGTGTTCTACGCCTGATACAGGGGAGGAAACTATTATGTCTAAAAAAATTACGCTGCTGGGTTCTACCGGCTCTATCGGCACTCAGAGTCTGGATGTCATCCGCGCTCAAGGGTACGAGGTCTACGGCCTTTCTGCCCATAGCCATGTGGAAAAGCTCTTACAGCAGATCGAAGAGTTCCACCCGAAATACGTCTGCATGACCGACCCGGACGCCGCCGCAAAGCTGGACGCTGCGCTGGCAGGCCGGGCAAATGCGCCCAAGCTGCTCACCGGCCCGGAGGGGCTGAAGGAGCTGGCTGCGCTGGACGGCCCGGATGTGGTGCTGAACAGTGTGGTGGGCATTGCCGGCCTTGGTGCCAGCCTGTGCGCCATCGAAAGCGGCCACGATCTGGCACTGGCCAACAAGGAAAGCCTTGTTACCGGCGGTCATCTGGTCACGCAGGCTGTGGAAAAGCACGGCGTGCAGCTGCTGCCCGTGGACAGCGAGCACTCCGCCATCTTCCAGTGCCTGCAGGATAAGGAAAGCGCTCCCAGCCTGACCAAAATTCTGCTCACAGCCTCCGGCGGCCCTTTCTTTGGCATGACCACCGAGCAGCTGCGCGGCAAGACCCGTGCAGACGCCCTCAAGCACCCAAACTGGAATATGGGCGCAAAGATCACCATCGACTCCGCCACCCTGATGAACAAGGGTCTGGAACTGATCGAGGCTGTATGGCTCTTCGGTCTGCCCCCGGAAAAAATCCAAATCGTGGTGCAGCGCCAGAGTATCGTCCACTCTGCGGTGCAGTTCAGCGATAATTCGATCATCGCGCAGCTGGGTGTGCCGGATATGCGCATCCCGATCCAGTACGCCCTGACCTACCCCAAGCGTGTGCCGGGCGTAGTGCCGGAGCTGGACTTTACCACCCTGAAGCTGCTCACCTTCGATGTAGCCGACGAAGAGACCTTCCGCTGCCTTGCCGCCTGCAAAAAGGCCATCCGCAAGGGTGGTCTTGGTCCCTGCGCCGCCAACGGTGCCAACGAGGAAGCCGTTAAGCTGTTCCTTGAGGACAAGATCGGCTTTTTGGATATCGGCCGCTTGGTGGAGGCTGTTGTGGACAGCGACAGCTTTGGCGGCGACTATACGCTGGCAGACGTGTACGAGTGCGACCGCATGGCGCGCGCATTCGTGCGGGCACACCTGTAACGCTTTATCAGCAATATACGCCTCGGCACTGTTTTTGTAACAGTTCCGGGGCGGTATAGGAGAACGAATGTCATTTATTATCACTATCCTTGCCGCGCTGCTTGTGTTCAGTGCGGTGATCGCCATCCACGAGTTCGGGCATTTTACTGTGGCAAAGCTCTGCGGCATTCAAGTCAATGAGTTTTCCATCGGCATGGGGCCGGTGCTCTGGAAAAAGAACCATAAGGGCACCCAGTACAGTCTGCGTGCCCTGCCTGTGGGTGGCTTTGTAGCGCTGGAAGGGGAGGAAAGCCCCGAAAGCCAGCAGGCAGAAGATGCCCATACTGTGCAGGAGCAGCCCGCCCCGGAGACGGAAGCGCCTGTGCAGCCCACCGGCATCCCTCTGAACGAGGCGCCGGTATGGCAGCGGGCACTGGTCATGGTGGCCGGTGCTGTCATGAATTTCGTGTTGGGCTTTGTGGTGCTGGTGTTTTTGATCGCCGCCCAGAATGAGCCCATCACCAGCAAGACCATCTACGCCATTCAGGACGGTGCCCTCTGCGGGCAGACCGGCCTGCAGGCGGGGGACAAGGTTCTGGCGGTGAACGGCCGCCGCTGCTTTGTGGCCAACGATATCCTGTACGAATTGGTGCGCACCCAGTCTTACAGTGCGGATTTTACCGTCCTGCGGGATGGCCAAAAGGTGCAGCTGCCGGGGGTGCAGTTCGACACATGGCAGGACGAACAGGGCGAGACCCACATGAGCATCGGTTTTTCCGTCTATGGACTGGAAAAGACCCTCGGCAATGTGCTGCGGGAGGCGGGCAACAGCGTGCTGTATTACGGCCGCATCGTGTTCACCTCCCTTGTGGACTTAGTGCGCGGGCGGGAGAGCATCAACAACCTCTCCGGCCCGGTGGGTATCGTGTCGGCCATCGGGCAGGCCGCCAGCTATGGTTGGCAGGATCTGCTGGAGCTGCTGGCGCTCATCACCGTCAACCTTGGTATCCTCAACCTACTGCCTTTCCCGGCGCTGGATGGCGGCAAGGTGGTATTTTTGGTCATTGAAGGCGTCACCGGCCATGCTGTGCCGGAAAAGCTGCAAAGCATGCTCACCCTTGCAACCTTCGGGCTGCTGTTCGGGCTGATGATCTTTGCAACCTACAACGATATTCTCCGGCTTATTACCGGGACAGTATAAGAAAGGGGAACCCTTATGCGGCAGAAAAAACGTGAAGTGAAGATCGGCAATGTGACCATTGGCGGCAGCAACCCCATTGCGGTGCAGACCATGCTCAATGTGCCGGTAGAGGACATCGAGGGCAATGTGGCGCAGGCCAAGCGGTGCGAGGCCGCAGGCTGCCAGATTTTGCGGGTGACCTGCCCCAGCCCGGCCGATGCAAAGTGCATCGAGGCCGTCAAAAACGCGGTGAATATCCCCATCGTGGCAGATATCCACTTTGACTATAAGGCTGCGCTGGCCTGCGCGGACGTAGGCGTAGACAAAATCCGCATCAATCCGGGCAATATCGGCGATGACGACCGGGTAAAGGCGGTGGTGGATGCCTGCCAGCAGAAGAATATCCCTATCCGCATCGGCGTCAACGGCGGCAGTCTGGAAAAGCACATTCTGGCCCGCTACGGCGCACCCACCCCGGAAGCTATGGTGGAAAGCGCTTTGTACCATGTGCGGCTGCTGGAAAAGTTCGATTTTAACAACATCGTTATCTCCATCAAAAACTCCAACGTGCCCCGCATGATGGAAGCCTACCGCCAGCTCAGCGCCGTCACCGACTACCCGCTCCATGTGGGCGTCACCGAGGCCGGTACCTACCAGATGGGTCTGCTGAAAAGTGGCATGGGCATCGGCGGGATGCTGCTGGAGGGTATCGGCGATACCATCCGCGTGTCGCTGGCTGCCGAGCCGGAAAAAGAGGTGGAGGCAGGCTTCAACATCCTGCGCGCCGTGGGCTTCCCGGTCACCGGACCGGAGGTCATCACCTGTCCTACCTGCGGACGCACCCAGTACCCCTGCACCGAGATCGCCAACGAGGTGGAAAAGCGGCTGCAGGGCTACAAAAAGTCCATCAAGGTGGCCGTGATGGGCTGCGTTGTCAACGGTCCCGGCGAAGCACGCGAAGCCGATATCGGCATTGCGGGCGGCAAGGGCGAGGCTGTGCTGTTCATCCATGGCAAGCCCATCAAAAAGCTGACCGGCGATAACATTCTGGATCAGTTCATGGACGAGATCTATAAATTGTAAGCATTTTTTCCCTACTGCCACACCCGCAAAAACGGGTGCGGCAGTTTGTGCTGTAAAGAACCCACCAAAAAGGAGTACCATTTGTGAAACCACTTGTTTCCCAGCTGTGGCCGCAGTTTATGGCGGACCCGGATTTTGCGGCCTGCTTCGGGCAGGTGATCGTGGAGCACGCCCGGATGCTGCGGCAGGACCGGCAGGTCGAGTTTACTCTGCGCAGCGCCGCCCCGCTGGACCAGAATCTCTGCGCCCGGCTGCTGGCTTCCCTGCAGCCGGACTACGAGGGCTTTGAACTGAAGATCAAAAACCTGTTCGGCTATGCCATGCTGGACGAGCACGCTTTGCGCATCCTGCTGGAGGACATGAAGCGGGACGGTGTGCCCATCAACGGCTTTCTGGACAGGAGCAGCATTACCATCACCGGGCAGAATATCACGGTGGGGGTGTGCCACGGCACAAAGTTTTTGCAGGAGATGGGCTTTGAGGAACTGCTTGCAAAGCGTATTGCCGAGCATACCGGCGTTACCCCCAAGGTGACGCTGCAAAGCGCAGTGACTGCGGCGGAGCAGCAGCAGATGGAGGAAAAGCTGGAACGCAAGATCGCACCGCCGGTGGTCAAATTTGAGAAAAAGAACACCGCACCGTCTATCAAGGTGGAGGGGCTCAACCTTACCGACAAGCCGGTTACCATCTTCCACGGCAAAATGTTCACCCCCAAAAACCTTACCCCCCTCAAAGATCTGGGCGGCGAGGGCGGCAAGTGCATGATCTGGGGCGATGTGTTTTTTACCGAGGTCAAGGGCAACTACCGCAAGATCTACACCGTGTCTATCACCGACTACACCGGCTCGATCAACCTGAAAGTCCGTGCACAGGAAGGGGAGGACTGCTCCAAGTGGGAGGGCATCGGCAAGGGCAGCACGGTCATCGTGCGGGGCGACTGCTCCTACGATAAATACGAGCACGACTACATCGTGTACCCCTACGATGTGCTGATCGTGGAGCGCAAAAAGCGGGAGGATACCGCCCCGGAAAAGCGGGTGGAGCTGCATCTGCATACCAAGCTTTCCAGCATGGACGGCTTCTGCGACCCCGGCGGCATCGTCAAGCTGGCGCACCGCATGGGACACCCCGCCATTGCCATCACCGACCACGGCGTGTGTCAGGGTTACCCGGAAGCCATGCTGGCGGCCGATGACATCCACAAAAAAGACCCGGATTTCAAGCTCATCTACGGCTGCGAGGCCTATTTTGTGGACGACATGGTGCCCTGCGTTTACGGCGTAAAGGATCAGCCGCTGGACGGCGAGTTCTGCGTGTTTGACACCGAGACCACCGGCCTTGACCCCGGGGTAGAGTACCTTACCGAGATCGGCGCGGTCATCATCCGCAACGGCGAGGTGGTGGAGGAGTTCGATACCTTTGTCAAGCCCGGCAAGCCCATCACCCCCAAGATCACCGAGCTGACCGGCATCACCAACGAGATGGTAGCGGACGCCCCCAGCGAAAAGGACGCGCTGGAAGCTTTTCTTGCCTTTGCAGGTGACCGCATTCTGGTGGGACACAATGTCCACGCCTTTGATATGCGCTTTCTGCGGGCAGCAGCCAAGCGCAGCGGCATCAAGCTGGAGCCTACCTATATCGACACCCTGACCATGGCGCAGACCATGTACCCCGGCCTGCACAATTATAAGCAGGGCACCATCAATAAGCATCTGGAACTGCCCGCCTACGAGGCGCACCGCGCCTGCGAGGATTCCGCTGCGCTGGGACGCATTTTCTGTGTGATGCTGAACGACCTTGCGGAAAAAGAGGTAACGAAGGTCAGCGAAATCAACACCGGTCTTGGCGGCAACCGTGAGGTGCTGAAAAAGAAATACTACCACCTGATCATTCTGGTCAAAAACCAGATGGGTCTGAAGAACCTGTACAAAATCGTCAGCGAGGCACACGTCAACTACTTCTTCAAAAAGCCCCGCGTGCCCCGCAGTCTGCTGAACAAGTACCGGGACGGCCTGCTGCTCACCAGTGCCTGTGAGGCAGGCGAGCTGTACCGCGCCATCGTGGACGGCACCAGCTACGAGGAACTGAAAAAAATCGCCGCCTACTACGATATTCTTGAGATCCAGCCGCTGGGCAACAACGCCTATATGGTGCGGGACGGCAAGGTGGACAGCGAGGAACGGATCAAGGAGTTCAACCGCACCGTTATCAAGCTGGGTGAGGATCTGCATAAACCGGTCATTGCCACCGGCGACGTGCACTTTACCGAGCCGGAGGATGCGATCTATCGCGCTGTATTACAGGCGGGCAACGGCTTTAAGGATGCTGACAATCAGCCGCCGCTGTTCTTCCGCACCACGCAGGATATGCTGGCGCAGTTCTACTATCTGCCCAAGGAAAAGGCCTACGAGGTGGTAGTAAAGAACCCCCGCAAGATCGCCGCCATGATCGACAACAATGTGCGCGCCATCCCCCGGGGCACCTACCCGCCCAGCATCGAGGGTGCAGAGCAGCAGCTGCGCGATGCCACATGGGAGCACGCCAAGCGGGATTACGGCGACCCCCTGCCCGAGATCGTGGAAAAGCGGCTGCAAAAGGAACTGGACTCCATCTGCGGCCACGGCTACGCGGTTCTGTACGTCATTGCGGTCAAGCTGGTGGCCTACTCCAATGCGGGCGGCTATCAGGTGGGCAGCCGTGGTTCTGTCGGCTCCTCCGCTGTGGCGCACTTTTCCGGCATCTCGGAGGTAAACAGCCTGCCGCCCCACTACCGCTGCCCAAAGTGCAAGTACAGCGAGTTCATCACCGACGGCAGCGTGGACGATGGCTTTGACCTGCCGGATAAAAACTGCCCCCACTGCGGCACCCGGATGCTGGTGGACGGCCACGACATCCCCTTCGAGACCTTCCTCGGCTTCTACGGTGATAAGGAACCGGATATCGACCTGAACTTCTCCGGTGAGTACCAGTCCAACGTGCACCGCTACACTGAGGAACTGTTCGGCAAGGCCAACGTGTTCAAGGCCGGCACGGTGTCCGGTATTCAGGATAAAACGGCCTACGGCTACGTTAAAAAATATCTGGACGAGCGGCAGCGCACCGTGAACCACGCCGAGGAAAACCGCCTGACGCTGGGCTGCACCGGCGTCAAGCGCACCACCGGTCAGCACCCCGGCGGCATGGTGGTCGTGCCGGACACCTACGAGATCTACGATTTCTGCCCCATCCAGC
>UMBI01047275.1_pt1 | contig 12292 bp, 8 predicted proteins | sample 1963911 | NCBI WGS metagenome assembly UMBI01 (sample SAMEA4835936, study PRJEB28245) | human gut metagenome | biome: gut microbiome; material: fecal sample | place: Denmark | collected 2008
GGTTATTTTCTGTCAAAAACGGGGGGCTTGGAAAAATCAGCCACGCATGGCCGCCGCGGACTCCTCCAGCTTGGCGATCAGCGCACGGGCCTTGTCGGCCTTCTCCCGCTCGGCGTTGACCACGGCCTCCGGGGCCTTGGACACGAAGCTCTCGTTTTGCAGCTTCTTCTCGATGCGGGCCAGATTCTCCTCTGCCTTGGTTTTCTCCTTGGCGATGCGCTCCAACTCCTGCCGGATGTCCACCAACTCCGCCAGAGGCAGATAGAGGGTGGCGTTGTGGGTGGCCACGGTGACCATACCCTTCAGATCCTCCGGAGACTGCGCCTGAACCTCCACCTCGCTGGCGTAGGCCAGCCGCATGATGAAGTCACGTCCGCCGGCATAGATATCCGGGGTCTGAGTGACGATGAGGATCTTGGCCTTCCGGGAGGGCGGCACGTTCATCTCAGAGCGCCGGGCCCGGACGGCGGAAATGGCGTCCTTCACCGCCTCCATGGCGTTCTCCTCCTGAGCGAAGGCGAAGCGCTCCTGATACTCCGGCCACTGGGCCCGGATCAGGAAGTCGCCCTCGTGGGGCAATGCCTGCCAGATCTCCTCGGTGATGAAGGGCATGAAGGGATGCAGCAGCTCCAGCACCCGCAGCAGCACATAGCACAGCACGTTCTGAGCCGCCAGCTTGGCCTCCTCGTCCTCGCCGTACAGCCGGGCCTTGGTAAGCTCGATGTACCAGTCGCAGTAGGTGTCCCAAATGAAGTCGTAGATCTTGGCGGAGGCCACGCCCAGTTCATAGGCCTCCATATTATCCGTGACCTCCCGGATGAGGGTATTCAGCTTGCTGAGAACCCACTTGTCCTCCAGCTCCAGCTGCTCCGGTAGCTGTACATGGTCGATGGTGAGGTTCATCATCACATAGCGGGAGGCATTCCAGATCTTATTGGCAAAGTTCCGCATGGCCTCACACTTCTCCACAAAGAAGCGCATATCGTTGCCGGGGCTATTGCCGGTGATGAGGTTGAAGCGCAGGGCATCGGCACCGAACTTGTCCGCCATCTCCAGCGGGTCAATGCCGTTGCCGAGAGACTTGGACATCTTGCGACCCTTGTCATCCCGGACCAGACCGTGGATGAACACCGTCTTGAAGGGCTCCTGCTTCATCTGCTCCATGCCGGAGAAGATCATACGGGCCACCCAGAAGAAGATGATATCGTAGCCGGTGACCAACACGGAGGTGGGGTACCAGTACCTCAGGTCCTCGGAGTCCTTGTTGGGCCAGCCCAGCGTGGAGAAGGGCCACAGGGCGGAACTGAACCACGTATCCAGCACGTCCTCCTCACGGGTCAGGTGGGTGCAGCCGCACTTTTCGCAGGAGGTGGGATCCTGACGACTGACGTTGATGTGGCCACACTCGTCGCAGTACCATGCGGGGATCTGGTGGCCCCACCACAGCTGACGGGAGATGCACCAGTCATGGACGTTCTCCATCCAGTTGATATAGGTTTTGGTAAAGCGCTCCGGTACAAACTTGATGGTGCCATCCTTCACCACCCGGATGGCCTCCTTGGCCAGAGGCTCCATCTTCACGAACCACTGGGCGGAGATCAGGGGCTCCACGTCGTTGTGGCAGCGGTAGCAGGTGCCGACGTTGTGGGAATAGGGCTCGGTCTTGACCAGATAGCCCTGCTCCTCCAGATCCTTGACGATGGCTTTGCGGCACTCGTAGCGGTCCATGCCGTTGTACTTGCCGCCGTTTTCGTTGATGGTGCCGTCGTCGTTGATGACACGGATTACCTCCAGATTGTGGCGCAGGCCCACCTCAAAGTCGTTGGGATCGTGGGCAGGGGTCATCTTCACGGCGCCGGTGCCGAAGCCAATCTCGCAGTAATCATCACCCACAATGGGGATCTCACGGTTCATGATGGGCAGGATGCAGGTCTTGCCGATGAGGTGCTTGAAGTGCTCGTCCTCCGGGTTTACCGCCACGCCGGTGTCGCCCATCATGGTCTCAGGCCGGGTGGTGGCCACCACGATATCGCCGCTGCCGTCGGCCAACGGGTAGCGGATATGCCACAGGTGGCCGGGCTTGTCGGTATACTCCACCTCGGCATCGGACAGCGCCGTCAGACAGTGGGGACACCAGTTGATGATGCGGCTTCCCTTGTAGATGAGACCCTTGTCATATAGCTCGCAGAAGGCCTCACGCACCGCCTGAGAGCAGCCCTCGTCCATGGTGAACCGGGAGCGGGACCAGTCACAGGAGGCACCCATCTTCTTCTGCTGCTCCACGATACGGTTGCCGTACTTCTCCTTCCAGGCCCAGACACGCTCCAGGAACTTTTCACGACCCAGATCATAGCGGGTCAGGTGCTCCTCCTCCCGCAGTCGCTCCTCCACCTTGATCTGGGTGGCGATACCGGCGTGATCGGTGCCGGGAAGCCACAGGGCGGAATAGCCCTGCATCCGCTTGAAGCGGGTGAGGATATCCTGCAGCGTGGAGTCCATGGCGTGGCCCATGTGCAGCTGGCCGGTGACGTTTGGGGGAGGCATGACGATGGAAAAGGGCTTCTTCTTCGGGTCGGCGTCCGCCTTGAAGCAGCCGTTGTCCATCCACATCTGATAGATATGCGGCTCCACCTCACGGGGATCGTATACCTTCGGCAATTCTTTACGCATATGTTCTCTCCTTCTGATTTGGATTTTATCATCAAAAAAACCGCCCCGCTCCGCCGATGCGGAACAGGACGGACTGTGATCCGTGGTACCACCTGTTGTTCGGGATGACTCCCGCACTCATAGGGCAAGCGCCCCGCCCCGATAACGGAGGGCAAACCGTTGGGACCTACTGCCGTGTTCAGTCCAAGGCTCCGGGACGACTTGGGCGGCGCATCACGGGAGCTTACACCTGCCGCTCCCTCTCTTGGCTTCCGCACTCCGCTTACTGCTTCCCTTCTGTGCCGTTACACAATATGTATGCAGTATAATACACTCCCGGAAAAAAGTCAAGTTCCCCTTTCCCTCTGGGCGGGGCGGTGTTATAATAGGGAGTATCTAAGAGAGGAGGCGCCGCCTTGCATATTCTGGAGCATTTGCGTACCGTGAACCGACACCGCCATCTGGTGCGGAAATACTGCTTCCGGTTGGGACTGTACTGGCAGGGACTGACCCATGATCTCAGCAAATACAGCCCCACGGAGTTCTGGCGCAGCGCCAAATACTATCAGGGCTACCGCAGTCCCAACGATCAGGAGCGGCTGGTCAACGGCGTCAGCCTGTCATGGCTCCACCACAAGGGCCGCAACCGCCACCATTTTGAATATTGGATCGACTACTGCCGGGGCGAGGACGGAACGCCCTTCATCGGCGGCTGCAAGATGCCGGTGAAGTATGTGGCGGAGATGTTCTGTGACCGCATCGCCGCCTGCCGGGTGTATCAGAAGGAGAAATACACCGATGCCTCTCCCTACGACTATTTCCAGCACTCCAAGGGGCATCTGTGCCGGTCGGAGCACGGTCACGGCTTCATCCATCCGGAGACCAGCGAGCTGCTGACCCGGTGGCTGCTGCTTCTGAAGGAGCAGGGCGAGGACGCCGCCTTCCTTCAGATCCGGCAGGAGCTGAAGGAGCTGCGGAGAGCGTAAATACCGGACAAAAGCCGCTGTCGATCCATTGTGTCGGGAGCGCCTTTTTCTTTTCGGTGTTTTTCACAGGCTTTCCTTTGATTTATACAGCATATTGCACAATTTCTATGTAGGGAATCCCATTAAAAAATGGCAGCAGCAGGGGTTGTGGAAGGATGTGCGCCGTGATATACTGTATGATCGTGAGAGGAAAAATGGTGAAAAAGAGGAACATATGATGGAGAAAAACGGGAAAAAAAGTTTATTTTCGATTGAAATAACCACAGGGTCCCTGTGGAAAAATATTCTGCTGTTCAGCCTGCCGCTGATGATGACGCAGGTGCTGGAGGTGCTGTTCAACCTCAGCGACGTGGCCATTGCCGGTAAATTTGCCGACTATCTGGCGCTGGGCGCTGTGGGCTCCACCACTCTGCTGGTATCCCTGTTTACGGGACTGCTCATTGGCATCGGCAGCGGTGTCAACGTGGTCGTGGCCCGTGGACTGGGGCTGGGCAGTCATGAGGACGTGGAGAAGACCATCCACACCTCCCTGCTCATCTGCAGCGGTATCGGTATCGTGGTGTGTCTGGTCTGTCTGCTGCTGGCGAAGCCCATGCTGCTGCTGCTGAATACCAAGGAGGAGTTGCTGCCCGGCGCCGTGGGGTATCTGCGGATCTACGCTCTGGGTATGCCGGCCATGGCGGTATACAACTTCGGCAATGGTGTCCTCAGTGCCGCCGGGGACACAAAGCGGCCTCTGCTGTATCTGAGCATTGCCGGCGTGGTGAATGTGGCCCTGAACCTGTTCTTTGTGATCCAGTGCCACATGGCCGCCCTCGGTGTGGCCACCGCCAGCGCCATCGCCCAGTGGCTGTCCGCTCTACTGATCATGCGGCATCTGATGAGCCAAAAGGATGCCTGCGGAGTGCATCTGAAAAAGCTGTGCATCGACAAGGCCGCCGCCAAGCGGGTGCTGATGATCGGCATCCCCTCCGGCCTGCAAAACGCCATCTTTGCCCTTGCAAACCTCTTCGTACAGATCGGCGTCAACAGCTTCGATTCGGTGATGGTATCCGGTAGCTCGGCAGCTGCCAACGCCGATACGCTGATCTTCAATATGATGTCTGCCTTCTATACCGGCTGCGCCACCTTTGTCAGCCGCAACTGGGGTGCCGGAAAGACGGATCGTATCCTCAAGAGCTACCGTATCGTTCTGCTGTATTCCTTTCTGGTGGGCAGCATCTGCGGCGGACTGCTGCTGCTGTTCGGAGACAAGTTCCTTGGACTTTTCGCCAATGAGGCGGACGTGATCGCCGCCGGTATGCAGCGGCTGAAGATCATGGGTTTCTCCTTCGGTGTCAGCGCCCTGATGGACGCCAGCATTGCCGCCTCCCGTGGAATTGGGCGCAGCATCGTCCCCACCATCATCGTCATCATGGGCTCCTGCGTGTTCCGGGTCATCTGGGTGTATACGGTGTTCACCTACTTCGGCACCATCCCCTCCCTGTTCCTGCTGTACATCTTCTCCTGGGCCATCACGGGCATTGCCGAGTGGGCCTACTTCCGGCACAGCTACAAGAAATACATCCTGCACGGACAAATATGGTAAACGAACGCCCCGGCCAGTTGACTGACCGGGGCGTCTTTTTTCGGTTCTGGTTGCACATACAAACAACTGGCCCTCCGGCATACTCGGAGGGCCAGTTTTACAGCTTATTCAGGATACGCTTACTCGGCGTCCTCGTCCCCGTCGTTCAGCAGAGCACGGATGGACAGGGAGATCTTTTGCTTCTCCTCATCCACAGCGGTGATCTTGGCATCCACGATCTGGCCCTCGGACAGAACGTCACCGGGCTTCTCGATGCGGCGATCGGCGATCTGGGAGATGTGGATCAGGCCATCCACACCGGGAACGACCTCAGCGAAAGCACCGAAGGTCATCAGCTTCACGATACGGACGGAAGCCACGTCGCCCACCTTGTAGGTCTCCATGAACTTGTCCCAAGGATTGCAGGAACGGTCCTTCACACCCAGAGAGATCTTGTGCTTCTCAGGATCGAAGGAGATGACGTACACATCCAGCGTGTCGCCCACAGAAACCACCTCAGCGGGGTTCTTGATGCGGGACCAGGACAGCTCGGAGATATGTACCATGCCGTCCACGCCGCCGATGTCCACAAACACGCCATAGCTGGTCATGGACTTGACGGTGCCGGTATAGTGCTTACCCACCTCGATGCTCTCCCAGATGGCGGCCTGAGCAGCCTGACGCTCCTCATACTGCACGGCACGGATGGAGCCCACCACACGGCGGCGGGCGCGATTGACCTCGGTGATCCGCAGGGAGACGGTCTGGCCGATCATCTGGCTCAGATCGGCACCACGGGGCTGACCGCTCTGAGAGGCGGGAACGAACACACGCACGCCCTTGACGTTGACGACGATGCCGCCCTTGTTCTCCTCGGTGACCTTGCCCTCAAGAGTGGTTTTGTTCTCGCAGGCCTCAGCGATATCCTCCCAGACCTTCACGGCGTCCAGACGCTTCTTGGAGAGCATAGCGTAGCCCTCCACGTCGTTGACACGGATGATGTAGGTCTCGATCTCGTCACCCACCTTCACCACGTCCTCAGGCTTCACGCCGGGATCGGCGGACAGCTCCTCCGCGGAAATATAGCCTGCCTGCTTGCAGCCCAGATCCACCTGAACCTCGGTGGGACCCACGGCCGTCACGATACCGGTTACCTTCTCTCCTGTATTTAAAGTCTTAAAGGATTTGTCCAGCAGTTCCTCAAAGCTCTCTTCCTGGGGTTCCATGTTCTTGATTTCTTCGCTCATTGTTGTATATACCTCCTTAATGATGCCCGCCGGGGTGGACGCGCCGGCCGTAAGCCCCGCCATTGTGCATCCGGAAAGAAAGCCCGTCGTCAGCTCCCCCGCCTGTTCGATCTGATACACGACAGGGCAAGCCTTACGGCAGATCTCCGCTAAATGCTTCGTGTTGGCACTTTTACGATCTCCGACCACGACCATTACGTCAGCCTGAGCCGCCAATTCGGCTGCCTCCAACTGACGCCTATGCGTAGCGCTACATATTGTATCAAAGATTTTTGCGTTTGTACACAGTTTTTTTAAAATTTCTTTGGAAGTTTCCCAAATTCTTCGGATGCAGGTGGTCTGAGCCACCGCCGTCAGGGACAGAGACTGCCGGGAAGGCTCCTGCAGGAGCCATTTTTCAAGTTCTTCCGGCCCCGGAAAGATGACGCTGCGATCCGACCAGCTGGCCACACCCATGACCTCCGGATGCCGAGGCTCCCCAATGATAAGGGGGATACGCCCCTCCCGGTCGGCCTGCGCCACCAGCTGCTGGATCCGCAGTACGTTGGGACAGGTGGCGTTGACGCACACGGCTCCCAGCTGCTCCAGCCGGTCAAAGACCTCCTTGCGCTCCCCGTGGGAACGGATGATCACCGTCTCGCCGGGGCGGACCTCCTCCACGGAGTCCACCTGTCTGGCCCCCAGCGCCTCCAGCTCCGCCACCACATGGACGTTGTGGATGATGCTGCCCAGCATGGCGCAGCCGCCCTTTTCACGGGCTGTCTCCTCCGCCAGCTTCACAGCCCGCTCCACGCCGTAACAGAAACCGGCGCTTTTGGCTACTCTTACCTCTGCCATTGGATTCCTCCCAGCGCATAGGCCCGACGCATGATCTCCTCGGCGTTGGACTGATACTCCTCCGCCGTTCCCTTCCGGCCGGTATATACCGGGTCGTAGGGCTTTCCGATGATGATGGACACCCGGTGAAACAGGCGCTTGTCCCGGCCGATGAACACCGGCACCAGCGGCACGCCGGAGCGAATGGCCATCATGCCTACGCCGCCTTTGACATCCACGCTGCCGGGCTCTTTGACCCGTGTCCCCTCCGGGAATACCAGCAGATTCCAGCCGTCCCGCAAACTCTGGATGGAGGTCTTGACGGCGGCGATGTCGGAGTTTCCCCGATCCACACCGAATACGCCGATGGCCCGCAGAAAGGCTCCCACCACGGGAATTTTCATCAGCTGCTTCTTGGCCATGATCCGCAGGGGGAAGTCCTGCCGCATGGCGCATATCAGCAGGATGGGGTCCACGGCGCTGGAGTGATTGGCGCACAGCAGTACCGGCTGATCCTTGGGGAGATTTTCCAGTCCCTCCACCCGCAGCGGGTGAAGAAACGTGGCAAAGGGCCGCCATGTGGCCCGGATAAAGCGGTAAAAGCGATTTTTTACCATCCGATCCTCTCCTTTATCATGTGCAGCAGGGCCTCCCGGCTCTGGTCAAAGTCCAAATGGCTGGTATCCAGCAGCAAAGCGTCCTCCGCCTGCCGCAGGGGTGCCGTCTCCCGGTGGCTGTCTGCCCAATCCCGCTGGAGGATATCCGAGAGCACCTGATTGTAGGGCTGCGGCGTTCCCCGCTGCTCCAGCTCCTTCATGCGGCGCTGGGCCCGAATCTCCGGCGAGGCCGTCAGGAAGATCTTTACCTCCGCCTGCGGCAGCACTACCGTGCCGATGTCACGACCGTCCATCACCACACTGTGGCTGCGGGCCAGCTCTCGCTGCATCTCCAGCAGAAAGGCCCGTACCTCCGGGATGGCGGAGACCACCGAGGCCCAGCGGGAGATTTCCGGACGGCGGATGACGTCCGTCACGTCCTCCCCGTTGAGCAGCATATGCTGCAGGCCGTCCTCACCGTAGGCCATGCTCACCTGAATGTCCGGCAGCAGGGCGATGATGGCCGCCAAATCATGCGGGTCTGCCTCCCGGCGGCAGGCGTACAGGCCGATGGTGCGGTAGATGGCCCCGGTATCCACGTAGAGGATGCCCAGCTCTGCCGCTGCGGCCTTGGCCAGTGTGCTTTTCCCTGCGCCGGAGGGGCCGTCAATGGCCACGGCGTATCTCTTGTTATCCATGCGATTCGCTCCTTATTCCTCTGCGGCACTGACCCCGGCACAATGGCCGGTGGCCCATGCGATCTGCAAATTAAAACCGCCCGTATAGGCGTCTACATCCAGAATTTCCCCGGCAAAATACAGCCCCTGTACCAGCTTGGAGGCCATGGTGGCAGGCTGCACCTGCCCTACCTTCACGCCGCCGGAGGTGATGATGGCCTCCGCCACAGGCCGTGGCCCAGTGACGGGCATGGTGAAGTGCTTCAGCAGCTGCACCAGCGCACGGCGCTGCTCTCTGGTCACGGCGTTGGCCTGCTGCTGGGGGTCCATCCCCAGACGGTTCAGTATCACCGGCACCATGCTGTGGGGAACCAGACCGGAAAAAATGCGCTCCACGCTGCGGTTGGGGGCCTCACCCAGATCCCGCAGGATGCGGCTCTCCAGCTTCTGTTCGTCCAGCGCAGGCTTTAAGTCGATGCTGAGACGGTAGGTCTCCTTCTCCCAATTCCGCAGATGGGCGCTGGCCGACAGCACCAGCGGCCCGGAGACGCCGAAGTGGGTGAACAGCATCTCGCCAAATTCCCGGAAGATGGCTTTCCCTTTCCGGTTCAGCACCGTCAGCTCTACGTTTTTCAGAGCCAGCCCCTGCATCTGCCGGCAGGCCTCGTCCTCACTGACCAGCGGAACCAGTGAACCGTGGGGCGGGACGATCTCATGCCCCAGCTGCGCCGCCATGCGGTAGCCGTCGCCAGTGGATCCGGTGGCGGGATAGCTGACGCCGCCGGTGGCCAGCACCACCGCCTCCGCCGGGTAGGTATCCTTCTCACCACGGACGCCGGTGACAGCGCCTTCCTCTGTCTCGATGGAAACCGCCCGGTCGTGCGACCAGTGCACCTTCAGGCGATCCAGTCGGTGCTTCAGAGCACCGGATACATCGAAGGAGCAATCAGACTGGGGAAAGACCCGGTTGCCCCGCTCCGTTTTTAAGGGGACACCCAGCTCCTCAAAAAAGGCCATGGCATCTTGGCTATTAAAGGCGGAAAAAGAACTGTAAAGGAATTTTCCATTACGGGGGATATTTTGCAGAAGCGCCTCCTCCGTACAGTTGTTGGTGACGTTGCAGCGTCCTTTTCCCGTGATATTCAGTTTTTTTCCCAGCCGCTCGTTGGGCTCGATCAGCGTGACTTGCGCCCCTCGGCCGGCAGCGGCAATGGCCGCCATCATTCCGGCGGCTCCCCCGCCGATAACTACCACTTTTTTATTCATCTTCCGTTTTCCCGAACACACTGTATTGTGACCAGACCCGCTCCAGCTCGGAGAAGGTTTCCGGCACCTCTTCGTTTTTCCGCTGACCCACCGTGACAATCAGGGCATTCAGCAGACTCAGCGGCGCTGTGATGGAGTCCACAAAGGAAATCATGTCGCTGCGGACCAGCAGCGCTGCCGAGGCCAGCGGATACAGGGGGGCCAGCGTACTGTCGGTGATGGCCACCACATCCGCCCCCTTTTCTCTGGCGTATTGCACGGCATTGACGGTCATTTTGGAGTACCGGGGAAAGCTGATAGCCAGCAGCACATCACCGGGCTGCACCTGCACCAGCTGCTCGAAGGTCTCCCCTGCCACGGCGTTCTGCACCAGTGTCACATTTTTGAAGATCAGGCGGAAATAGAAGTTCAGATACCCCGTCAGAAACGATGACGAGCGCATCCCCAGCAGGTAGATGTGCTGTGCCTTCAGCAGCTTGTCCACCATCTGCTCGAACTGCCCTCGGTCCACCTGCTCGATGGCGGTACGGAGACTGTCCATATCCCGCTGCATGACACTGGTCAGCAGATCCCCCTGCATCTGGTCGTTGGACACCTGAATGCGCTGGATGGAGGTGAGCTTTCCACGGATCAGCTCCCGCAGATCCCGCTGCATCTCCGGATAGCCCTCGTAGCCCAGTTGGGCGGCGAAGCGCACCACCGTGGACTCGCTGACCTCCACCGTCTGTCCCAGCCGGCTGGCGGTCATAAAGGCCGCCTTGTCATAGTGCTCCAGAATGTAGGCGGCAATGCGCTTTTGTCCCTTGGAAAACTGTGGCATTTGCTGGCGAATGGTATGCAGCACGTTGTTATTCAACCCCATCGCTTCCCTTCAAGTCTTGTAATTCCTCGTCTGTTAAGTATCTCCACTTGCCAGATGGAAGGTTCCCCAAATGCAGGGTATGCTCCTGCACCCGCCGCAGCCGCAGCACGGAAAGCCCCGCCTGACGGCACATCCGGCGGATCTGCCGGTTCTTGCCCTGATGGATGATCACCTCCAGCACCGCCGTCTCCCCTTTTTGGGACAGCCGGCGCACCTGTGCCGGTTGAATGGGCTCCCCCTCCAGCATCCGCATCCGGGAGAGCCGTTCCTCGGCCCCCTCCAGAGCGCCGGATACCGTCACCTGATAGACTTTGTCCACCTGATGCCGGGGGTGCAGCAGCTGTTGGGCCAGAGCCCCGTCGTTGGTGAACAACAGCAGCCCCTCGGAATCCTTATCCAGCCGTCCCACGGGGAACACTCTCCGGCCGCAGTCCGCCACCAGTTCCGCCGCCGTTTTGCGGCCCCGCTCGTCGGAAAGGGTGGTGACGTATCCTCTGGGCTTGTTCAGCATCAGATACACCGGCTCCGGTGCCGCAGCCACAGGCCTTCCGTCCACCAGCAGGATATCCCGCTCCGGGTCGCCGCTCTCCCCCAGTCCGGCCACCCGGCCGTTGAGGGTCACACGCCCCTGCCGCAGCAGTTCCTCTGCCGCCCGGCGGGAGGAGATACCGCAGCGGGCGATCCATTTTTGCAGACGTTCCTCCACGGGATCCCTCCTTACGGCCCGAAGCCAAATTCATACAGGGCGGCGTGATCCGCCCAGTCGTTGCCGTCCTGTAACGTGACGGCAACCAGAGTTCGCCCGTTTCGCCGGACGCAGCTCACCAGCGTCCGCCCCGCCGCACGGGTGTAGCCGGTCTTGAGACCGATGCACCCGTCGATGCTGCGGAGCAGCCGGTTATGATTGGTCATGGTGCGGCCGCCCACCGTAACGCTGCGGGTGGAGCACAGCCGCACAAGTGTTTCGTTTTTTACGGCGCAGGCCGCCAGACGGGCCATGTCCCGTGCCGTGGAATAGTGGCCCTTCTGATCCAAACCGTTGGGATTTGCAAAGGAGGTACCGGTCATGCCCAGCTCCGCCGCCTTGCGGTTCATCTCCGCCACAAAGCGCTCCAGCCCGCCGCAGTGGTCCGCCAGAGCCAGCGCCGCATCGTTGCCGGAGCACAGCAGCAGACCGTACAGAAGCTCCTCCACCGTCACCCGGTCGCCGGGCTTCAGATACATGGAGGAGCCCTCCGCTATGTGCTGCTGGGTCACTGTGACCACATCCCCCAGACCGCCACGCTCCAGCACCACCAAGGTCGTCATCAGCTTGGTGGTGCTGGCAATGAGCATCTGCCGGTCGGGATTCTTTTCGTACAGGACCTCCCCCGTATCGCCGTCCATGAGAATGGCCGCTGTAGCGGAAGTATCCGCCGCCCACGCCGTGGGCAGGCACAGCAGCACGATTGCCGTCACTGCCGTCAGGATTCGCTTGTACACAGGATCACCCTCTTCCCTCAGGTGATCCTATTCTATTCCGTCAGAAGCTCTCTTTTTCCTCTTTTCTCTTGTCGATAAAGCGCTCCACCCGGTCCATGACCTCCGGGACCATCTCCACCATGCGGGCCGCCGTGGTCACGGCAG
>UMBI01053698.1_pt1 | contig 12123 bp, 8 predicted proteins | sample 1963911 | NCBI WGS metagenome assembly UMBI01 (sample SAMEA4835936, study PRJEB28245) | human gut metagenome | biome: gut microbiome; material: fecal sample | place: Denmark | collected 2008
GCTTATTTCATATCCCAGCACAGTTCCTGCCGTATTGGTGATCAGATCATCAATATCCGTAAGCCTGAATGTAAATATCTGTAATAGTTCAATCCCCAGTGATACCGCGAGTCCCATGAAAAACATGGTTTTGAAAGACCGGTAATTCTTCCAGACCGCAGGTACAAAAAATCCCATCGGTATAAATAAAATGATATTCAAAATCGTATTTTTCATATATGCAAACGGACTGTTTACAATGTCTATAAACGGTATCAGATTCAGACCAAAATCTATCTGAAATGTCACAACCGCAGGAACACCCACAACTGAAAACAAAGCAATCGCATAAAATGCAAATATCAGTTTTACACAAAATGGTTTAAATTCCCATTTCCTGTAGATTGTACACTGCAAAATAGCCAAAGCAGGAATCACAAAAATAGCAGCTGAGACACAATCTATCCCGATTGATAATAAACGCATCATTGACGTTTCCCCCTAAATATCCTGATCCTGCATATAAATTTATCATATTACTGCCCGTAATCCCATTGATATTCTATTAAGATTGATGAAGAATTGATGAACTTTTTCTGACATTTTTTCACTACGGAACAGGCAGAAAATCATATAATTTTTCTGCCGCTGCCGACATCGGCGCACGCTCGTTTGAGACAATGCAAAACTCGCGTTCCGGTATCGCCCTATCAAATTTCAATACGAATAATTCCCCGCTTTCGATATATTTTTCTGCGAAATCCGACACGACACTGGCAACACCGAGGTTGCGCACTGCAAACTGAATGAGCATATCGCTCGTCGCAAGTTCAAATTCCGGCCGGACAAATGTGCCGCGCTCTGCCAGATAATCCTCCACATATTTTCTTGTGGAAGTGCTGCCCTCTAAGCACATGACCGGAAGATTTTCAAGCTCTTTATAGCTTAATTTTCCACCCTTTAAGTACTCAAACTTTTTTCCCGCCACAAAGACATCCTGGATTTTGCGCACAGGCGTCATTTTAAAATCGTATTTGTTGTTCACCGGGGTACTGATGATCCCAAAATCAATTTTTCCGTCCTGCAAATGTTTCAACGTCTCCGGTGTCGGGGCATTCGTCACAGTCACTTTGATCTGCGGAAATGCATCATGGAACGTCTCCAGATAAGGAAGCAGATAAAACTGCAATGTCATGTCACTGGCACCCACACAGATTTCTCCGGCATCTAAGTTTAACATCTCCGAGAGTTTTTTCTCCCCGGTGAGGATTGTCTCATATCCTTTTCTCACATATTCTGCAAGCAGTCCGCCTTCTTTTGTCAAGCGCACGCCTTTGGATGTCCGCACAAAGAGAGCGCAGGAAAGATCACTTTCTAAATGCTTGACTGCCTGGCTGACTGCCGGCTGTGAGATGGAAAGTGCCTCTGCTGCGAGGGAGATACTGTTGTATTTGGATACATAATAAAAAATTTTGTAGTATTCGAGGTTTGTCTGCATTATTTTACTCCGTGATTTTACTGTGACTTGCAAATAATTGCTTTCTTATTATAACAGTTTCCCACGAAAAAATCTTTTCTTTTGCGAAAACAAAAAATTTATATTTTTTCGCAAAAATAAACATTGTCTTTTTGCGGTCCATGCCTTATACTAAGTTGCTGAAACGTAAAGAATATGCGTGTTGAGGCTAAAAAACACGGACAGATTTTTAACTATTTTATAAATCAAGGAGTACAGATTATGACAAAAGACATGACAATGGGAAGCCCGCTCAGAATGATCTTACTTTTTTCCGTTCCGGTTTTACTGGGAAATATTTTTCAGCAGTTTTATAACATGGTGGATACGATCATTGTCGGGCAGTATCTTGGTGAGGATGCTCTGGCTGCGGTAGGCTCTACCGGATGTCTGATGTTCCTTGTATTAGGATTTGCAAATGGTATTGCGCAGGGATTTGGCGTTATGGTCTCCCACGCCTTCGGTGCAAAAGATTTCAAGCTGTTAAAGCATTATGTCGCACTCTCCCTGATACTGACTGCCATTGTATCGTTACTTCTGACTATCCCTACGGTGGCAGCTTCCAGACAGTTTCTTATTTTAATGAAAACACCGGACAATATCTTAGGACTCGCAGACTCTTATATTAAAGTCATTTTCGCAGGTATCCTGCTCACGATGTCCTACAACGTTGCCGCCGGTATTTTAAGAGGGATCGGCGACAGCAAAACACCGCTGTATTTCCTGATTCTCTCTTCCTTTTTAAATATTGTGCTCGACCTGTTTTTGATCGTCGTCGTAAAACTTGGAACCGCAGGCGCTGCCTATGCGACGATCATTGCGCAGGGTGTCTCAGCACTGCTTTGCTTTATTTATATGTTCCGCAAATTCGACATTTTAAAAACCAGCCGGGAAGATTACTACCTCGACGGATACGGTGTGTTCAATATGCTTTCCATCGGTATTCCGATGGCGCTCAACTATTCCATCACCGCTATCGGAACCATGATCCTGCAGGGCGCAGTCAATATTTTCGGTTCCAGTGTTGTGGCTGCCTTCACTGCCGCCTCCAAAGTGGAAAACCTCTCCACCCAGACCATGCCGACACTCGGCACTGCGATTGCCACCTACTGCGGTCAGAACCTCGGCGCAGGAAAATACAAACGTATCTACGAGGGAATGCGCAAAGGATTTTTCATCTGCATTTTTATCTCGCTTGCTGCCTCTGCCATCTGCGTATTCGGCGGACGTTTTATTGTGAGCTGGTTTGTGAGCAATCCTTCTGAAGAAATTTTCGACTATGCCATGCAGTATCTGAACACCATCAGTTTCTTCATGCTGCCGCTCGCATGGATTTTCCTTTACCGGAACGCCCTGCAGGGCTTAAACCGCGGACTTGTTCCAATGTTAAGCGGTGTTGTGGAAATGGTGTGCCGTATTATCGTAATCGCCGTCACCTTAAATCCGTTCGGTTACTGGGCAGTCCGTCTGGCAAGCCCGATTACATGGCTGTTCACCGGAATCCTTCTGATCGTAACGTATTTTATCTGGGAAAAACAGAGCCGGAAAAAACATTCCGGTTCATCGGACTAAAATTTTAGTTTTCTACCCCACTTCTGAACAGTCTCCACAAGCTGTATCAGATACCGGAACACCGGCTCCGTGATGACTGCGAACACGATCATGAGCATTGCACATTTTCCTGTGACCGCCGTGATCGCAAACAGTTCACTGAAAAACAGCATACAAAATAACCAGCCGATGACCATCGCTGCGATCAGGATCGCATGCGGTGTTGTCATCGGTTTTGCTATATGATAAAGGATCATGAAGCCGACAACTGCGATCAGGATCGTGCACGACGTGGAAACGCACTCTTTTTCCACTCCGAACTCCCTGCAGAAAATCACCAGACCGCTCACCACGATAAAATCTGTAATCCCAGCCGGAAGCGCCTGGATCAGGACATTGGTAAGAAAATGCCCATGGATCTGATTCCGGTTCTGCTCCAGCGCTAGAAAAAATGACGGAATCCCGATCGTAAAAACACTGATGAGCGACACCTGCGATGGCTCCAGCGGATAATCAATCAGAAACAGCATGGAAAATACGGCTAAGAGCATGGAGAAAATGTTCTTGACCAGATAAAGGCTGGCAGTGCGCCCGATGTTGTTCACCACCCGCCGCCCTTCCATGACAACCGCCGGCATTTTATTGAAATCGTTATCGAGCAGCACAAGCTGTGCCACATGCGAAGCCGCCTCACTGCCTGATGCCATCGCAATGCTGCAGTCTGCATCTTTTAACGCAAGAATATCGTTCACGCCGTCTCCGGTCATTGCCACGGTCTTTCCCTGCTCTTTTAATGCCTGCACCAGAAGACGTTTCTGCTCCGGTGTCACCCTGCCGAACACCGTGTATTTTTTTGCTGCCTTCCGCACTGCCTCCGCTGTTTTCAACGTTGCTGCGTCCACCTGTTTTTCCGCATGGCGGATTCCCGCTTTCTTTGCAATCTCCGATACCGTGACCGGATTGTCCCCGGAGATCACTTTCACTTCCACTCCCCGCTTGGAAAAGTAACGGAATGTATCCATTGCCCCCTCACGAATTGCATTGTTGAGCAGGATAAATGCAATGGGAGTTGCATTTTCTGTCAGTTCTTTTCCATCCAGATTCCCCTCATACTCTGCAAATACAAGCACACGATATCCCTTTTCCAGAAATACTTCGATTGTTCCCTGAACAGCCGCATAATCCTGCCGCAGCACAAATTCCGGTGCGCCGACCACATAAGCTTTTCCTGCCAGAACCACTCCGCTGTATTTTGTGGCAGACGAAAACGGGACGATTTTTTCTGCACTGTTTTCCATCGGCTCCGTAAAATACTGCTGCAATGCCTCCATCGTTGCATTGTCGCACGGCAGGGCACGCACACAGTCAGAGAGCAGCTTTGCAATTTTATTTTTGTCTTCCGATTGCTGGTCTGCTTCCTGTTCTTTCGCTGCAAGGTTCTGGTCTTTTGCAAGGATAAACTGTGCCACTTCCATTTCCGGCACGGTAATGGTTCCGGTCTTATCCACACACAGTACATTTACCCGCGCCAGTGTCTCGATACATTTCATGTCATGGATCAGTACCTTTTGTTTTCCAAGCCTCATCACCGACACCACCATCGCCACACTTGCAAGAAGGTACAGGCCTTCCGGGATCATTCCGAGAATAGCCGCCACCATGCCCGTCACACTATCTTTCATCGTTGCCCCGGAAAAAAAGTATTGCTGTAAAAACAGGATCGCCCCGATCGGCAAGATGATCACGCCCACGGTCTGCACAAGGCGGTTCAACGCCCGGATCATCTCCGACTGCTCGCCCTCTTTTGTCTGTGTTGCCTGTAACATCAGTCCTGAAATATAAGAATCTTTTCCCACTTTTTCGAGTTTTGCCAGGCACTCTCCCGATATCACAAAACTCCCCGAGAAAAGCGGATCTCCCTCTTTTTTTATAATCTCATCGGCCTCCCCTGTGATCAAAGCCTCATTGACCGTGATATTGCCGGATAACACCAGTGGGTCCGCCGGGATCTGTCCACCCGCCGAAAGCGTTATCACATCATCCTGCACCAGTTCATCCGCCAAAACCTCCTGCTCACTTCCATCCCGCCGGACCGTAATTTTCGGTGTGTTTAATATTGTAAGATCATCCAGGATTTTTTTGGAACGCAGCTCCTGGATGATTCCGATCAACATATTTGCAATAATTATAGGTAAAAAAGTAAGATCCCGAAAGGACCCCACCACGATCAGAAGAATCGTAATGATCAAAAAAATAAGATTATAATAAGTTACAACATTTGAGCGGATGATCTGTGCCACTGTCTTTGTGGAAGAATCTACGCTTTCATTCGACAACCCTGCCTTTTTCCGAAATTCCACTTCAGCAGTGGACAGTCCACTCATATTCTGGCACATTCTGCATCTCTCCATCTCACTTTATGATGCTTTAGTATGCCCTGTTTTTTATTAAACTATTTGAACAATCGCTAATTGTTCTTTATTTTGCTTTTAATGCCCAGACAGCTTTGATCTGGCTTCTGATTTTTCCATAGTCCCATTTCTGACCACTGCGGTATAAAGAAAACGGATCGTTAATGGAAAATCCTTCATCATCATAATCATAGAGCAGGATAAAATGTCCCCCTGTAGTGAAATCTCCCTGCCGCACGGAGCAGATCACGATGTCTCCCTGATCTAAGTGCTGTTTGATCTCAATCTGGCTGATATTGATCTGCTCGGAGCGGACACCATAAGCTGCCGCCCCTTCTGTCATAAGCGACCACATCGTTCCTGTGCCGGACATATAGTAACCTTCCTGCATGGCAAATTTTGCGATTGCAGCCGGAGTTGCCTCCTCGTTTCCAGTCAGCGCAACTACTGCCATCGCCAGTGTTGTCGGACCGCATCCGCTGATCGCAACATTGCTGTCATCCCCATATGCAAGGCAGCCCCAGCGTTTATCCCACTGTAAAAAGAGCGGATATTCTTCCTGTAACTCTTTCTCTGTCAGTTCTGCTTTATCATAATCCCTTGTGTTCCCTTTGTAATCAGCTACAAATGCGATCATTTCCGGATTATTTGCCAGATTGATCAGTAATTTTTCCGGATATTTCTCTGCATTTTCCACGATCTGTGCGTAGCGTTCATCTGACGCTTCCATCTGTTCTAACTGTCTGATCGCCTGATTCAAGGAATAATCTACCGGTTTTGATAACACGACCTGTGGAATCTCCGCAAACGGATCATTCATTTCTTCGCTGTCTGCCGGTTCTTCGACAGTTTCTGTAGCAGACTGTTCCACTTTTTCCGTTCCATCTGCTGTTGTTCCATTATCCACGTTATTTGTAATTTGATTTTCTTTTTTCTCTTCACCGGAGTTATCCTGCGCTGATGCCAGCACTTCTTCTGTTTTTCCAAGTTTGATCTCAGGAAAATATCTTCCACAGACACATCCCAGTAAAAAAGATGTCAAAAGCATTACACTCAAAACGATTTTTCTTTTCCGTACAAGCTTTTTCTGTCTCAGTCTTCTTTCGTCTAATTCTGTCTGATTCTGTATCTGGCGCTGATTCTGCTCCTTCATCTATCGGTAACCTCTCTCGTATTTCTTTCTTGCGTAGCGTGTTCTATTATATACATAAACCCTGTAATTTTGCTACCCTCTTCATAAAAAATTAATAAAACTTTGGGGTTTCTTTGGAATACTTACAGAAAAAAACAGGTGCCAAATGTATGACCCATTCAGCACCTGCCCTGTCCTGTCTGTTTTTATTTGTTGCTGAGATATTCGTGAATACCCTTAGCTGCTGCTTTACCGGCACCCATCGCAAGGATAACAGTTGCTGCACCTGTCACAGCGTCACCACCGGCATAAACACCTTCTTTGGAAGTTGCACCGGTCTCTTCTTCCGCAATAATACATTTTCTGCGGTTAATATCAAGACCTTTTGTAGTGGATGAGATCAGAGGATTTGGAGAAGTACCAAGTGACATGATCACAGTATCTGCCTCAATCTCATATTCAGAGTCCGGAATTTCAACCGGACTTCTTCTTCCGGAAGCATCCGGTTCGCCAAGTTCCATTCTGATCACTTTTGCACCCTTTACACAACCGTTTTCATCCACTAATAATTCGGTTGGATTCTGGAGAAGATCAAAGATGATACCTTCTTCTTTTGCGTGATGTACTTCCTCTTTACGGGCTGGAAGTTCTTCCTCACCACGACGATATACGATATGTACCTCTGCACCCAGTCTTCTTGCTGTTCTGGCAGCGTCCATTGCCACATTACCACCACCTACTACGATGACTTTCTTACCTGCTTTGATCGGTGTGTCGTAATTGTCCAGAAAAGCTTTCATAAGGTTATTTCTTGTTAAATACTCATTGGCTGAGAATACACCCATTGCCTGTTCGCCCGGAATACCCATAAATCTTGGGAGTCCTGCACCGGATCCAATGAAGACTGCCTCAAAGCCCTCGTTGTCCATCAACTCGTCGATTGTTACGGATTTACCGATGACAACGTTGGTCTCGATCTTTACGCCCAGTGCCTTTACATTCTCCACTTCAGCGGCAACCACTTTCTGCTTTGGAAGACGGAATTCAGGGATACCGTAAACCAAAACACCGCCTGCCTGATGCAATGCCTCGAAAATCGTCACATCATAACCAAGCTTCGCAAGATCTCCTGCACAGGTAAGACCTGCCGGACCTGAGCCGATCACTGCTACTTTATGTCCATTTAACTTTTCTGCCTTTTTCGGTTTAATGCCATGTTCTCTTGCCCAGTCCGCAACAAAACGCTCTAATTTACCGATTGCTACAGGCTCTCCTTTGATTCCACGGATACATTTTCCCTCGCACTGTGTCTCCTGTGGACATACACGGCCACAGACTGCCGGAAGTGCGGAAGACTCGCTGATCACATGGTAAGCAGCCTCAAAATTACCTTCTTTGACTTCTGCGATAAATCCCGGAATATTGATGGATACCGGACATCCTTTCATACACTGTGCATTTTTACAGTTTAAGCAGCGGGCAGCTTCTGCCATTGCCTCTTCTTCGTTATATCCCAAACATACTTCTTCAAAGTTCGCTGCACGAACGGCTGGCTCCTGCTCACGAACCGGAACTCTAGTTAATACGTCCATTTTTTCCTCCTGATTCTATGTAACTGACCAGACAGCTTTCTCTCTGATCTGCAAAATTTCTGATTTTTAACTGTTACAATTGCCGCATCCACCGTGATGTGTTGCACCTTCCTGTAATTTCAGCATGGCTCTTCCCTCTTCGGTCTTATACTGAGCCTGTCTTCTCATTGCCTGATCAAAATCAACCAGATGTCCGTCGAACTCCGGTCCGTCTACACATGCAAATTTTACCTCATCGCCTACAACCAGACGGCAGGCACCACACATTCCGGTTCCGTCTACCATGATCGGATTCATGGAAACAATGGTTGGAATCCCTAATTCTTTTGTCAGTTTGCAGACAAATTTCATCATGATCATTGGTCCGATCGCCACACAGTGGTCATAACGCTTTCCATTATCCCAGAGTTCCTGCAGCTGTGCAGTACCGGTTCCCTTGAAACCATACGAACCATCATCTGTTGTCACATAAAGATTTGTGGCAACTTTTTTCATCTCATCCTCTAAGATCAGTAAATCTTTGTTACGTGAACCCATGATGACATCACAGTCAACACCATGCTCATGCAGCCATTTTACCTGAGGATAAACCGGAGCTGTACCGACACCGCCTGCAACAAATAAAATTTTCTTTTTCTTTAATTCTTCGATATCTTCATGGATCAGATCCGATGGGCATCCCAGAGGTCCAACGAAATCTTCAAAAGCATCCCCTTCCTGCAAGCTTACCATACGCTCTGTGGAAGCTCCTACGGTCTGGAATACGATCGTGATCGTTCCCTCTTCCCTGTCGTAATCACAGATGGTAAGCGGAATACGTTCACCTTCCTCATCAATTTTTACAATCACAAACTGTCCCGGTTCGCAATACTGCGCAACACGGGGAGCCTTGACATCCATAAGATAGATCTTGTCTGCCAGTTTTTCTCTTCTAACGATTGGATACATGTTTTTCCTCCTTGTATATACTCACTGCCTTTTTCATCTCTGTAATCGTTTTCCTTAATCACGAATCTCCTATGAAAATATACATTTTTTTAGCATTACTTTATATAATAAAGGAAAAGCCGTTAGATTTCAACGGCTTTTCCCTTGTTTTATTGCTTTTTCATATAATTGAAACATACTAATTATTTATAGCTTCTATTCTTACTACACCACTATTATGCCTCCACTTTGGAAAACAGAATTCTGTCATTATCCAATGCCTTTCCGGCACGGACTGCAAACTGCTCTAACAGATCATCCACTGACATCTTTTCCCGTTCTTCCCCGGAAACATCCAGCACAATATTTCCCGAATCCATCATGAGGGTACGGTTTCCAAGTTCAAGCGCCTGATGCATGTTGTGCGTGACCATAAGGCAGGTGATGTTCTGCTCTGACACTATCTTTTTTGTGAGGTTCAGTACTTTCTCTGCGGTGGCAGGGTCTAAAGCTGCGGTATGCTCATCCAGCAGCAAAATCTTAGGAGTCACCATCGTTGCCATCAAAAGTGTGAGTGCCTGACGCTGTCCACCGGACAAAAGTCCGACCGGCTGCTTCATACGGTCTTCTAACCCCATGTCAAGCAGTGCGAGCTGCTCTCTGAATTTTTTCTTGTCCGCTGCCTTGATCCGGCTGAAATAGGCATTCTTTGAAGTAGTCGTGCGCAGGTAGGCAAGCGCCATATTCTCCTCGATCGTCATATGTGGTGCGGTTCCCTTCAATGGATCCTGAAACAAATGACCAATCACTTTACTGCGGACATGCTCTTTCTGATAGGTAATGTCCTCACCATCCAGCATGATCAGTCCTTTGTCTGCAAAAAAGGCTCCTGTTATCGCATTAAACAGCGTTGATTTTCCGGCTCCGTTGCTTCCTACGATCGTTGCAAAATCCCCCTGCTTTAAGGTGAGATTCAGATTTTTTAATGCACATTTTTCATTGACAGTTCCCGGATTAAAAGTTTTGCTGACATCGCGCATCACAAGCATTGCGTTCTTCTCTGCCATTATCTTTCTCCTCCTTCGCTGTCATTTTTCATAATCTCCTGAACGTATATCTGGTTCTGAGCCTTTGCGGCACGTTTCTGCCGGTAAAAATTCATCTGCTTTTTCAGATATGGGAATGCGATCGCCACGGCTACAATGATTGCAGAAACAAGTTTTAAACACTCTGCCGGTACATTTAATCTCAGGGCAACTGCCACGATAAAACGATACAGGCAGCTTCCTAAAATAACGCCGGTCACACGCTGTAACATACCGCCTTTTCCAATGATAGATTCCCCAATGATCAGGCTGGCGAGTGCGATTGTTACCATTCCGGTTCCAAGATTGATATCACAGGATTTCTGATACTGCGCAAGCAGTCCGCCGGAGAGACCGGTCAGGGCATTGGCAACACAAAGTCCGATCGTGATCATGGCACTTGTATTAATGCTGGAAGCTCTTACCATATCCGGATTATCTCCGGTTGCGCGGATGGAAAGTCCAAGCCTTGTATTTAAAAAGAAAGAGATCAGCACTCCTACAATGATAACGATCAGTGCAGCCACGATCAGTTTATACCACGTTCCACCGATCGCTGTTTTTGCCCAGGTAAAAACGGATTCACAGTTGAATAAGTTCATGTTGGAAGCGAATCCCATTACTGCAATATTAATTGTATACAATCCGGTATTTACGATGATTCCCGCCAAAATGGACTGAATCCCCATTTTTGTCTGTAAGAAAGCGGTCACAAAACCGGAGCAGACACCAGCTGCCATCGCTGCAAATAATCCAAATATCGGATGACCTGCAAGTGTCACCGATGCACAGACGGCACATCCCAATGTAAAACATCCATCGGTCGAAAGATCCGCAATGTTTAAAATACTGAAGGATATAAATAATGCCAGTGCGACCAGTGCATAGATAAAACCAAGTTCTAATGCACTCTGTACAATTGATAATGTAATAATGGAACCCATACCTTAATTAAACTCCTCTGCTGTTACTGTCTCGATCAATTCGGAACACATATCTTTAAAGATAGAATAATCGATTCCGACTTTTTCTGCAATCTCTGTATTTACGGTTACGATACCGCTGTCTAATGTTTCTACTGGTGTTGTGGCCGGATCTGCTCCGTTTGCAAGAATGTCTGCAACCATGTCTGCTGTCTTTGTTCCGAGTGTCTCATAGTTGACGCCGTATCCTAAGAATGCTCCGTTTAAAGCAAAGGAATCTGCACTTGTGTAGTGAGGGATACCTGCGTCTGCAAATTTTTCAAAAATCGCAAGTTCTGCTGTCATAACAGTGTTGTCCTGTGGTGTAAAAATAGCGTCTACTTTTTCTGCCACCAGGGAATCTGCTGCTGCCTGGATCTCACCGGTTGTTGTACCTGTTTTTTCTACATAGGAAATCCCATGTTCATCGCAGTAATCTTTTGCCGCCTGAATAGCACTTGTGGAAGAATCCTGGCTCTTATCATACAGAAATCCGATTTTTGCAGCATCCGGATCCGCTGCCAAAATGAAATCCATGATCTGTGCCACATCAATTGCATCGGATGTTCCTGTAATATTGGCACCCGGAGCATCTGCACTTGCTACAAGTCCTGCTCCGACCGGATCTGATACTGCGGAAAATACAATCGGGATCTGATTATCTTCCGTTGCGTTCTGCATGATCATTGCTGCCGGCGTTGCGATCGGAATGATCACATCGACACCCTCTGCCACAAGATCTGCTGCGATCTGGTTCAGGGTAGAGGAATCTGCCTGACCATTATAGGTGTAATCTGCATAATCAAATGTCACACCAAGTTCTGCTCCTTTTGCATCCAGCTCTGCTTCAATTGCTTTCTCAATCTGGTTTAAGGATGCATCATCTACATACTGTACGATTCCAACTTTGTACACGGTTTTGTCTGCAGTATTCTGTGCAGTGTCCTTTGCGGTATCGGCTGCGTCTG
>UMBI01033141.1_pt1 | contig 11851 bp, 8 predicted proteins | sample 1963911 | NCBI WGS metagenome assembly UMBI01 (sample SAMEA4835936, study PRJEB28245) | human gut metagenome | biome: gut microbiome; material: fecal sample | place: Denmark | collected 2008
TCAAGCAGTATCTTCTCTGCTTCTGGATTCCACAATCCACCATGTCGTTTACAGGATTCATCTAATTCTCCAAAGACTGGATCTTTCTCAGCTAATTTCCCAAAGTCCTCTATTGCTGTCAATGGCAGATTGATCTGTGGATATGTAATCTTCTTTGATCCTGGTATCTTCTTTAAATATAATGTGGTATCGACAATCGCATTGATTCCTCCAATGTGTGTGATTCCAACTGCTGGATTGATCTTACCTGTTGTGATCAGGTCTAAGGCTTCGATCAGATCTGAACGAAGTCCTCCAGATGAACCGATCAGTTTAGTTTTTAAATAATGGCTTCCGTATATATTCATTCCAGCACGATAATTTTTATCTGCTGTTGATGCATAAATATTCATGCAGCCATCCATTGCCATAATACGATTCCCTATTTCAGCTACACATTTGGGTGGTGCATAGACAAACACATCATCGTATCCTTTTTCATTGGTTATTGCCAGTAACACTGGAACGGAGTCTGCAAACATCGATGGATTGATATAATAAAGCTCTATTCCATGCCTGTTTCCTTCCTGCATCGGTATCATTTTCCTTACTTTTTCCAAACGCTCTTGATTCGTATCTGTGATCACGAGTCTTCTTGGCTTTTTCTTCATTCCAAGGACATAACGGATTGCCATTAGTCCCATGGGACCGGCTCCTCCAAGGATGATGGTATTCCCACCTTCTTTAATTCCAGATATATGATCGTGGGTTCCCTCTTTACTGTGATAGTTTGAATGAAAACTTCCCACTATACTATATAAAGCCTGAGCCTGTGCAAGTTCATAGAATGAATCTGCTTCATATTGCAACAAACATCCTTTCTCAATTACATCTGCTGGTATGATACAGTATGTTGCTGCACCTCCAAAATAAGGGTAAGAATATCCTGGTGATTCGATCTGGTGAGGAATCTCTGGTACTAATACAAATTGTTTTCCTTCCTGATAATCCTCTTTCCATCTTGTTCCGACTTTTGCTATCGTTCCAGAAAATTCATGTCCGATCAGTACAGGATTCTTTTTAATATTCTTTGGTACTCTTAAATGTCTCTGTGCCAATGTGATCTCTTTTAAAGTTGACACTGCAATTCCGTTACATTCTATCTTCAAGAGAATCTCATCTTCAGCTATCTCAGGGATCTCAAATTCTTCCAGACGTATATCTTTGACTCCATAAAGTCTGACTCCTTTAACTTTCATAACCTTCGCCCCCTAAACTTAGTCAAATATTTATGTCTTGTTAAATTTAATTAATCTTTTTCATTATAACATATTCTCAAACTTCTGTCTGCGAATTCATAAAGATCTGAATTGTTATGGAGTCTTTTCTTTATTTTTGATTTTTACTATATAAAAATGCTGCGATCCAGGAGGTCACTGGAACTGCCATGATAACTCCAAGACTTGATGATAATCCCTGCATGATTTCAATCCCTACGGAATACATATTGATCACCTGTTGATATTCGTAATTGTATGCAAAGATAAATACTAATGTGTTGATTGATCCACCCGTAAATGCAAGAATCAGTGTATTGGTCATTGTTCCCATCATATCTCTTCCGACATTCATTCCTGATTGAAACAGTTCTTTTAACATCATCTGTGGATTTTGTTCTTTTAATTCATTGAGTGTAGAAGCGATTGACATTCCAACGTCCATGACTGCACCTAATGATGCGATCAAGATTCCTGCAAATAACAATTCACCAATTTTTATGTCTGTCATTTCTCCGACATAGACCAAATTCTCTATATCAGACACATTATATCCGGTGATCGATGTCACTTGTCCAAAGATCAATGCAAATGCTCCAGAAAATACCACACCTATGATCGTTCCAAGCATCGCGGCTACTGATTTCTTCGTAATTCCATCAACCATACACATCGTCACAACTGTTGTAAATGCGACCACTAATACAGCCGCCAGTATCGGGGATATTCCTTTGTAGATCATCGGAAGAAAAATAAAAAAGATACAAAGCATTGTAAATACCAAGCTTAATATTGATGAAATTCCTTTTCTTCCACCGACTGCAACCACGATTGCTACAAACACTGCTGCCATCAGCCATACCATAGGTCCTCTGTTTACACTATATACAGACGCCAGCAACTCTCCTTTCGATTCATTAATGATCGCTATGACTTTCATTCCTTTTTTACATTTTGCACCAAATAAATAACTTTGAGAGCTTGTTGCCTGTATTATTTTTCCTTTATGATCCCCTGAGAGAAGTTTTAATTCTACGGTTTGTTTTCCACTTCCACTATTTGATAAGTTTCCAGAGATCACGTTTGTTACTTCTGCTTTTTCAAAATTTCTTCCATCTGTATCTAGAAGTTTTGTCTTCTCAATTCCAGAAAAAGAAAAAAACAGCAGAAGAAAGAGAATGCCTGCGATCAGCAGACACACTCCTTTCATCTGTTTTTGTTTCATTGTTATTTCACAGTCACTTTCAGAACTTTGCTGTAAGAACCGTAGATTTTCTTACCTTTAACTACTTTGTATGCACGAACCTTTACATAACATTTTTTCTTTGATCTTAATGACTTGATCGTATAAATTGTTTTTCTTGTATTTCTTGTCTTTGCTTTTTTAAAGTTCTTGTTTGATGCATATTTAATCTGATATCCAGATACAGATGCTTTTTTGATCTTAACTGTTACTTTCTTTTTGCCAGCTTTTAATTTTGCAGATGCTTTTGCTACTACAACTTTCTTCTCTGCTGTTGGTTTCTTTACTGTTGCTGGTTTTGTTGTTGCTTTCTTTTCTAATCCTGCTTTTGCATTTGTCAGAACTTTTAATGCATTTTCAACTTCATCTTTTGTTGCTTTTTTGTCTGCTGCAACTTCTTTGGCTCCTGTAAGTGCCTGTTCAAAGACTCTATAGCTTTCCGTTGTATATGCATCTTTTTGCTTTACAATGCTTTCAGATGCTTTAATTTCTGCATTAAGTGATGTCGTATCCCCTTTGCTCTTTGTGATAGAAAATGTTTCATCAATCTTTTCATCATTATCTGTACGATATGTATTGATCGTTAAACTATTTTCTGTTACATCAACAACTGAATATGTTGGGACATCTTCCTGCCAACGGTGTGCAATATATGTCTGCTGTCTTGGTACCAGATCATAATATTTACTTCCTGAAGAAGAACCTGCTGTCATATAAAGGACACCTTCTGGATTGATTACAGAGCTTCCCTGTTTTTTGACGGTCTCAATTGCTTTTTCATCCATGATACTTTTAAGATATGTTAAGTATTTCTGATCTTTTTCATCTGTGCTGTCATTTTTAATATTTCCTGGTGCCACTGTTTTTGTCGTTGGATTTTCACCCGCATCCATATCTTTCTCTAATTCTGCATCAAATTCATCATCTGTATAATCATTCGCTTTTGTTCCACCTAATAACATTTTAGATCTTGAATAAGCATGATCATGACCTGTTAATACAGCATCAATATCATTTTGTTCGAAAATCGGTGTTAACTGATATCTTAAATTTGTGATCTCTGGCTCATTAGAATGTTCTGCTGATCCATAAATATCCTGATGCAGTGTTACGATTCTCCATTTGCAGTCTTTATTCGCTGCAACTGTCTGCTCAATAAACTGTTTATGTTCTGCTACATTTGTATCCTGTGTATTTAACATGATAAATAATGCATTTCCATATTTGAAATAATAATCTCCACCGACTACCTTATTACTTCCAAGTTCACTTGCATTTGTTCTGTTAAAATGGTATGTATAGTTTGCATTATCTGCATCATGGTTACCTACTGTCGTTGCCACTGGAAGTGATTTTAATGCTTCTGGACTTAAATATCCTGTATACTCAATTTCACTTTTTGATACATCTTTGTTTGGTAACTTTTTCTTTGTTGTCTGAATCTGGTCACCTGCGGATACAACAAAACTTAACTGATCATCTGTCTTTTCTAATGCTGCGTTTAACGTAGAAGACCAGTTAAATGCATCACTCTTTACTGCATTTGACTGTGCATCGTAAAATTCTTTCGTATCTTTTCCCTTTAATTCATTTGAAGATCCGATCTGTGGGTCACCTACAAATGCAAATGAGAAATTGTTTGTAGATTTTGTCGTGTACGAAGCTGGCTTTGTATACCCATTTCCATTGTCGTAACTATAATAATATGTTTTATTTTCTTTTAATCCTGTTGCTGTTACTTTATTAGAATTATAAGTTTCCCCATTGTTATCCTGTTCATCTTTTACTGCTGTTTGTTCTGCCTCGTACACCTTGGCATTTTTCATATTATGTCCTTCACCAATGATCAGTTTTGGAACATTTGCATTTGAATGATCATCATTTGTCTGCTTTGGTGTATACCATGCAAAATTCAACTCCGTTGCATTGCTTCCTGGTGACAATGAAATTTGTGTCCAGTCATTTTTTAAAGTTTCCCATTCTTTCTCCCAACGATTCCACTGTGCCGTTGTTCCCATTGTCTGTGCAATGTCTGCTGCATTTGTCTTGCCATCTGGAGCGGCACTTGCAAATACTGGTGCTACATTTGTTGCAGAAAGTGTCAATGCTAATGCACTGATCATCATTTGTTTTCTCCAATTAGATCTCATATATACCTCCTGATACCTTTGTCTTTTCATATCTTTCTGACTCTTAAAGGATTCTATCATATATATGTAAATTCTAATTGCATTGAATCGTAAATAATATGTAAAAAAAGATTCTGAAATATCAATCTATCTCAGAATCTTTTTGATGATGTTATATTAACTTTTTGTGTTATTTACCTTGATGTTCTAAGGCTGCTTCTACAAATCCTTTAAATAATGGATGTGCTTTGTTAGGTCTTGATTTAAACTCAGGATGTGCCTGTGTTGCCACAAACCATGGATGTTCTGGAATCTCTACCATCTCTACGATTCTTCCGTCTGGTGAGCATCCGGATAACATCATTCCATTCTCCTGAAGGATATCACGATATTCGTTATTTACTTCATATCTATGACGATGTCTTTCGTGAATCTCTTTCTCTCCATATAATTCATATGCTTTGGATCCTTCTGTTAATACACATGGGTAAGATCCTAAACGTAATGTTCCACCAAGATCTGTGACTCCATCCTGATCTGCCATGATATGAACCATCGGATGTGTTGTGTCTGGATTAAATTCCTGACTGTGTGCATCAGAGAATCCTAAGACATGTCTTCCGAATTCTACTAATGTAAGCTGCATTCCTAAGCATAGTCCAAGATATGGGATCTTGTTTTCTCTTGCGTATTTGATCGCACAGATCATTCCTTCAATTCCACGATCTCCGAATCCACCTGGAACTAAGATTCCATGAACTCCACCTAACATCTCATCGACATTGTAAGAGCTGATTCTCTCTGAATCTACCCAGCGGATCTTCACATCTGCTGAATTTGCGACTCCAGCATGCTCTAAGGATTCTACGACACTGATGTAAGCATCGTGTAAAGATACATATTTACCAACTAATGCGATCTCTACTTTATGTTCTGGATGTTTCCATGCATTGATCATCTTCTTCCAGTCATCAAGATCTGGATCTGGGCATGGCATGTTCAGACATTCACATACTTCATGTGCTAGATGTTCTTTCTCCATCATCAAAGGTACTTCGTATAATACTTCTGCATCTAAGTTCTGAATAACTCTTGAACGTTCAACGTTACAGAACTGCGCGATCTTTCTCTTGATTCCATCATCTAATGGATAGTCTGAACGGCATACAAGGATATCTGGCTGGATTCCCATTCCCTGTAAGTCTTTGACACTTGCCTGTGTTGGTTTTGTCTTTAATTCTCCTGAACTCTTTAAGTATGGAATTAATGTTACATGAATTAAAATACAGTTTTCATGTCCCACTTCATGCTGGAACTGTCTTAATGCCTCTAAGAATGGCTGACTTTCGATATCTCCTACAGTTCCTCCGATTTCAATGATCGCTACTTCCTGATCGCTTGGATCTTCACTTCTGTAAAAACGGCTCTTGATCTCGTTTGTTACGTGTGGGATTACCTGTACTGTGTTACCACCATAATCTCCACGACGTTCTTTGGATAAGATACTCCAATATACTTTACCTGTTGTAACGTTTGATTTCTTATTCAGTCCTTCATCGATAAATCTTTCATAATGTCCAAGGTCTAAGTCAGTCTCTGCTCCGTCATCTGTTACGAAAACTTCTCCGTGCTGGATTGGGTTCATTGTTCCTGGGTCAATGTTGATATACGGATCAAACTTCTGGCTTGTGACATGATAGCCTCTGGCTTTTAGTAATCGTCCCAGAGAAGCTGCTGTGATTCCTTTACCTAATCCAGATACAACTCCTCCTGTAACAAATACATACTTTACTGGCATGTTTCTTCCTCCTATATGTGAATTTCTACTACTTTCTTATATTATCCCATTCAAAATAATATCATATCATATTATTTTTGATTTGTCATTGTGATTTGTTAAAAATAATGAAAAGGATTCTTATGTTTCTATATCATAGAATCATAGGAATCCTTATTTTCATATTTTAAAAATCGAAAGTGCTCACATCACAACTTAGATAGAGGATTGCAGATAAATATAAAATGATTGTTGATGATGATAATCTAAAATACAATTCTTTCGAGATTCTATGGGGTATGGGCGATGAACAATCGCAGGAAAACCGTAGTTCTCGAACTGTTTATTAAGGGGAGTTTGTGCTGTAAGCACTTTCTACCCATAATTTACCATATCATTTTATATTTGTCAATTATTTCCTTTACTTTTTTTGTAAAAATTTACATAATTATTATTTTCATTATGATTGATCAATGATATTACCTGATTTTTACTATTTCCTTTGCTGTATGTCCAGCTTCCTAACTTACCGCTCTGTGGCGTTTTCTTGATCATAAATGTATTTAACCATTCTTGTGCATCCTTGGATGAGATACCCATTTTTTCGAAACAGCCTTTTAAGAATATCTTTTCTTCTTTTGTGAATCCTTTGAATGCCTCTGTTTCATCCCAGTAGATCAACATCTGTTTGATCTTGTGATCTTGCAAAAAGATCTGAACATTTTTCCTTGCATATAATTCTTCATCATTATAAGAACGAAGAATAACTTCATTCGCAGCTGATCCACTATGATCCGATATAGCTGTCCACATTTCTCTGCCACTTTGTGGAAGGTCAGATAGATTACTCCTAAACCCAATCACTTTGTTAAAATCAAATCGAATGATAAAACGTTTGTAATTATACAGACATGTTAATCCATTTTTCTTGAATGTATGCCATTTGTCTGTATTATGGAACAAGTATGTTTTATCTCCAACTTTTACTTTAATCCCTGCTGTATCTTTTTCGCATTGTTCCATCCATTTTTTGATTCCTTTGTATCCTGAATTTTCCATCGTATTGATCAATTTGGAGTTTTTCATATAATACTGGGATGTTCCATTGATACATCTCTTATGATTTTCATTTGTTGCATACAAAAGACCGTCTTTGTAATTCCAATTGAGATCCTGAATTTCTTGTTTTTCTGAATCTGTAAGCTTTTGATAATTTTCTTCGAATGTATTGTCTGGTCTTTGAATGATATCATAAAATCCGTCAGTATTGTAACTGTCGAAATCTACGTCAGAATCAATATCTTCATCCGATTGCTGTATTGAAAATCTACGAAGAACGGTGTCTTCTGCTCTTAAACGCAGCTCATACTCACCCGTTTTATCTTCCAGGATACTCGTCTTCCATACTTCATAACTTCCTATGTCATTTAAAAGAGTCGAACTTTCATCGTCTGATTTCATCATCTTATAAAATTTTTTCAGCCATTGCTCATTTTTTATTTCTCTTCTGTCTTCTGAAATCTGATCGATCTTATCTTCTGTGATAAAATTGTTTTCATTTGCTGACAGACTGATCGTTGATACGAACTGTTTTTTGCTTGTCAAAGGATAGATAAGTAGTCCTGCTGCCATACAAAATCCAAGAAGAATCGCTATTTGTTTAATTCTTTTTCTTTTCTTAAATGATACGCTATACCATTTTCTCTGTAATTTTGACGGATGACGGTAAAGTACGATTCCGATCGTTGCCAATAAAGCTAGAAGGATCAGTGGTGATAATATGATAATATAACCAGTTGCAGTTGAATAATACATTATACTGCCCTCCTTTTCTTACGCTTTTCTACTATATAATATATGATCGTTGCGATCACTGCTGCCAGAATGCCGCCTGTGTATGACTGAATCTTGAACCCTGTCACTACAATGAATAATGAAACACAGAATGGGAAGATCCATACAAACAGATGCTCCATCCATGGAAAATACATAAAATTATTCCTCTTTGCCATATCCGACTTTTGAAATACATAAAATGCAACTCCAAAAAATACTGCGATCAATACGATCTGAATCAGAAGGATCTGTGCAAAATGATCAAACGAAGCCATCGTCACCAGCTGGTTCACACCTTTATCCCATATAAACTGTTTTGTGATCGGTCCATTTTCAAAAATTGCAGCCATCCACCAGCCATGATATATTGTATCTGGGAATGATAATACTTTTGGCATCATATAATCCATAAAGTTTGGAAATAACATTGCTCCGATTCCGATCGCTCCTGCGATCCATGGTCTTTTGCAGATATTCTGAAAAAATATAGCAATGGCATAGATGAGTGTCAATGATACCCATATAAATAGAAGATACGCACACAAATGTATGATGTTATCATTTCCAAGAAGTACTGCTCCGTTTTTACATACGGATAGATTCATCTCATACCATGACTGTGCTTTTGTTCTCATCATGATCATTCCGAATGAAAGAAAAAGCCATGGAATCGTATATGTCATCATTCCTGTGATCGTCCTTGTCAGAAAAATCTGACCTCTTTTGATCGGAAGCTGCATTAAAAATTCTCCACATTTTGATGTACTGCTTTCCCGATACTGTATTACCGCTACAAAACTAACCGGTATCATAAGAACGATAATGAACATTTCATAGTATTGATCTAATGTTCCTAAAAACAGATTGCCATAATTATTATAAATGCCTCCATAAAAATTATTGATCTGATCTGCAGTTCCTGAAATATCGTTTGCGATCACATATTGTAATATGAAACATATCACTATGGTATACACTAATGTTATGGCTAGCAGATTTCGTTTTTCATGATTAACAAGCCCTCTCATAACATTTCCTCCTTATTGTCTGAATAATCGATACAGCAAAATATGTGATCACTAATATCACTACCAAATATATAAACCAATGTACTGCATTTAATTTCTGTATGATCAGTTTATAACTATCTGATGAACACATAAATTCTTTTCCCCATGCGATCAATCCATAAATTCTGGTTCGAAGTGTCTTGTCATACTTAAATATATAAACATATATCTCATGATTACTTAATGCATTAAAACACAGGATCGTGATCACTATCGTCGTGATGACTTTATTCTGCATCCCTGATAACCTTGTTAACATTCGGTTCTGTGCCTGCTCCTGCTTGATAAACTGTCGTTTTGCAAACCAGATACTAAAGACTCCTGCTGCAAATAAAACGGCAATACAGATGATCGCAGAATTTACATATTGTGCTTTCCAGATCGGATTGCTCTCCAAGCTATTTGTATCAAGCTGAAAATTTAATGGATATAAAAATGTTCTGCCGAATCTTCCATAGATAACCCACTCGAGTATCGCAAATCTAGAAGATCTTACCTTAAACAGCAACTGGAGTAAAAATGCCAGATTCTGAAGGATCATCGGCAATATCACATAAAATGTAACGACTGCTATGACAAGTCCTTGCCAGATATATGCTGTCACGATCAATGAAACCTGTATCAGTGCACAAAATACAAAACAAATTACTGCATTCCATAATGTGCATATGATCACATTCGTGATTGATTCCGCATTCGGAATCGTTGCGATCTTCATTGCAAAGAAAATTCCATAGATGATCTCTGCGAACAAAAGTGATATATGCAGTTTTGTAAGACTCTTTTGGTAAATGTCTTTCTTTGTCCATGGAAGGCTGTAAATATATTGCTGTTTCTTATTTTGCTGCAACTGATATACAATTCCTGCTGATAATGCTGCAAATAAAACTGTGATCAAAAGCCAGCCATTGACAAGATTATCCATCATCGTCTGTGGCAGTCCATCCCCTGGATATTTCATATTCCATGCGAAAATCCCATATAACAATGCTGCTGGTGGAAGTACCAAATCATATTTTCTAAAAAATCTCATCTCCAAGTTCCTCCTCTTAGCGGTTGCTGTAGACGAATACTTCTTCTAAACTTAATGGAATTTCCTCTACTACAATCGCTCCTGCTTGTTTTAATGCCTCATGAATTGGCTCTCCATACCCTTCTAATATTACTGTGTATACACTTCCAAGATTAGAATACGTGATCACTCCCGGAAGTTCTTTGAAAATCTCGCTTCTTGATTCTCCAAATACAACCTGTAATTTTGTAAATCGTTCTTTCATCTGATCCATTGTTCCATGATAAAGGATCTTTCCGTCCTTCATCATACTTGCGGAATCGCAGAAACTTTCTAAATCCTTTAAATCGTGTGATGAGATCAGAACACTCATCCCATTCATATCGACTTCATTGACAATAAAATCTTTGATCTGTTTCTGTGCGATCACATCCAGTCCTGACATTGGTTCATCCATGATCATCACTTTTGGATGGATGGACAGATTCAACATCGAAGCTAATGACATTGCCTGTCCTTTAGATAATTCTTTGATTCTTTTGCTTACATCTAATCCGATACTCTGATTGTAGTCCCTAAATACTTTCTCATCGAATGTTGGGTAGATCTGTTTATAAAATTCTACCATCTCATCGATATGATACCCTTCAAAATACTGGTTGCTGTCCGCAACATATCCTACCTGTGCTTTTACTTTTGGATTCTCGAAAATTTCTTCTCCACAGACCAGAATCTGTCCTTGATCCTGTTCATAAATTCCTGTTAGACATTTGATCAGTGTTGTCTTTCCACATCCATTGCGTCCTACCAGCCCATGAATGCTTCCCTCTTCTATATCCAGGCTGATTCCATGAAGAATCTCATTCTTTCCATATGATTTTTTCACGTCCTTTAGTTCGATCACTTTCATATCCTATCCCTCCAAATCCTGATAGATCTCATGTATCAGGCTTGCTATCTTCTCTTCATCATACCCTTCATAACGAAGCTCACTTAATATCTCTTTTAAACTTGTCTTGATCTCTTGCATCTTTCCTTTGTCTACCTCTTGTGAAGCATTCTCTGCCAAAAATGCTCCCTTTCCTCGTATTGTTATAATTACTTTCTCTTTCTCCAACAACTGATATGCTTTCGCTACGGTGTTGGGTGTTACACTGAGACTTAATGCTAATTTACGAACGGACGGCAAAGCATCTCCAGGTTTTAGATATCCTTTCCACGCTGCTTCTTTTACTTGTTCCATGATCTGTTCATAAATTGCCTTGCCACTGGCAGGGTTGATTCGAAACACATCTGTACCTCCTTATTGTTTTTGTCGTACTGTATGCCATACTGTATTAGCTGTACTAACTGTACCATTTCATATGATACAGTTAGTTTATATACTTTTTTCTTATTTGTCAATAACTTTTTTTAAAATGTCAAGAAAATTTCCTATGAAATAAAAAAGTGTCTTCGACACGTCAACTCCCCTGCCCCTCATTCTTGAGGGGTGGGTTTCTTTTTTTGTCTTTTTCCTTCATAATAG
>UMBI01029279.1_pt1 | contig 11815 bp, 10 predicted proteins | sample 1963911 | NCBI WGS metagenome assembly UMBI01 (sample SAMEA4835936, study PRJEB28245) | human gut metagenome | biome: gut microbiome; material: fecal sample | place: Denmark | collected 2008
TTCTTTTTTATTTTGAATGTCCGCAAAATCCGTCCTACATCAGGTGTTTGGACGGATGAGTGGAACCACAGTGCTGGATGATGGAACGAAAGTTGAGATTAAGGATGTTTTATGTTTTGCGGAGAAGGTGCACAACCGGTATTAAATGTAAAAAATACATTGATTCATATGAAAAAGTGTAGTATAATACACTAAAACACACGAATGCAAGGGTGATGCATATATGAAACGAAAAATAACGGATAAATTATGTGAATGGAAAAAGCAGACAAAGGGGCGCATGCCACTTTTGATCTATGGGGCAAGACAGGTTGGAAAAACATTTGAGATGCGGGAATTTGGGGCACATTATTATAAAAATACCGTGTATATCAATTTTGAAACAGACGAGAAAATAGGAAGTTATTTTGAAACAGATATACATGCAGATTCTGTAGTGGTTCTTTTGGAAAAATATTATCAAGTAAAAATTGTGCCGGAAGAAACTCTTATCATTTTTGATGAAATACAGATGTGTGAGAGAGCATTGACATCTTTGAAATATTTTGCGGAAGAGGCACCAGAGTATCATGTAATGGCAGCTGGAAGTTTATTAGGAGTAGCTGTAAATCGTGAAAAATACTCATTCCCAGTAGGAAAAGTACAAATGTTGACAATGTATCCAATGGATTTGGAAGAGGTGTTGTGGGCAAAGGGAAAACAAATACTTTCAGATACCATCCGGGAACATTATAATAGTAATGTACCATTAGAGGATGCACTTCATGAGGAGGCTATGCAGGAATTTGAACACTACTGCATCATAGGTGGAATGCCGGCAGCAGTGAAAGCTGATATTATGAGGAATAGTTCAATTGGTCAGGAAGAGATAAGACAAATGCTTTTGAACTCATATATTGCTGACATGACAAAGTATGCAGACAAGGGGGATACAGTACGTATTTTTGAAGCATATGATTCTCTGCCGGCACAGCTTGCAAAAGATACAAAAAAATTCCAATATAAGCTTATAAGATCGGGTGCACGTGCATCCCAGTATGGAGATGCGATTGACTGGCTGATCCGTTCAGGAATTGTGAACAAATGCATGAAGTGCACACAGGGATTTTATCCAGTTGTTGCATATCAGGATTTAAGTGCATTTAAACTATATTATAGCGATATGGGAATCATGTCTGCGAGGATGGGAATGAGTCTTGAAGCATTAAGGAGCAGAGAGACAGAACATTTTCGTGGGATTATGACAGAGAACTATGTTTCGATTGCATTAAAAACGAATGGTTATCAGCTTTATTATTGGGAATCAGATAATACAGCAGAAGTGGATTTTCTGATACAAAAAGAAAATCATGTAATTCCGGTGGAATGTAAAGCAGGAAATCATGTAAAAGCAAAAAGTATGATGGTTTACATGGAAAAATATGCGCCTGCATACGCAATCAGAATTTCAGCAAGAAATTTCGGTATGGTGCAGGGAATAAAATCTGTCCCACTATATAGTGTATTCTGTATTTAATGCAATTCTGACAGAAATTTTTGAAAGAAAATAACCTGATGGGTAGTAGAGAGGCGGTAGCGATGGTAAAAATAGACTTAATCACAGGCTTCTTAGGAGCTGGAAAAACAACCTTTTTGAAAAAATATGCAGAATATCTCATTGCCAAAGGACAGAACATCGGAATCCTTGAGAACGATTTTGGAGCCGTGAATGTTGATATGATGCTGTTACAGGATCTGATGGGAGACAACTGCGAGTTGGAAATGGTTTCCGGTGGCTGTGACGCGGACTGTCACAGAAGACGTTTTAAGACAAAACTGATTGCAATGGGAATGTGTGGCTATGACCGTGTCATAGTAGAGCCATCCGGTATTTTTGATGTGGACGAATTTTTTGATGCGCTGAGGGAAGAACCGTTAGACCGCTGGTATGAGGTTGGAAATGTGATTGCGATTGTGGATGCAAATCTGGAAGAGCATTTATCTGAGGAGGCAGAATATATTCTGGCTTCGGAGGTGGCGAATGCAGGAGAGATTATCTTAAGTCATGCGGATGAAGTGTCAGCGGAGCAGGCAGACACCACGGTCGCACACCTAAACCGTGCATTGGAACAGATAAAGTGTCCGCGCAGGGTGGACAAAGAGGTGCTGCGCAAAAGCACACTGGATCTGAATGAAGAAGATTTCAACCGGCTGATTAGCTGCGGCTATCAGATGGAGAGCTACCGCAAACTGGATATGGAAGAGAAAAAAGGGTTTGAATCTGTCTATTTTATGAATGTGAAAATGACGGAGGAACAGTTAAAGACTACTGTGGGAAAACTGATGAATGACAGGGAATGCGGCGAGGTATTCCGTGTAAAAGGTTTTTTGCAGAAGGAGGATGGAAGCTGGATACAGCTGAATGCAACGCATAATGGAATTACCATGAACCCGATCGAGAAGGGGCAGGAAGTGATCATTGTGATCGGGGAAGAGTTAAAGGAGCAGGCTATTAAAAAATACTTTTTGAAGCAGGATAATTTATGATTGGAACGAGCTATGGATCCACAGTAATGATATTTTAGCGCCGACAGGAAGCGTGAGGCTGGCAGGTTGCCAGAAGCAGATGCATCCGTTATAATAAAAAGAGTGGCTTGTCAGTTATTTATAATTAAGAAAGAGAAGGGAAAAGAAAGTATGAAAATTGCAGTAACTTATGATAACGGAGAGGTTTTTCAGCATTTTGGAAGAACAGAGAATTTTAAAGTGTATGAAATAGAGGATAATAAAGTGATCTCCAGTGAGGTGATCAGTTCTAACGGAGTAGGACATGGCGCACTTGCCGGAGTACTTGCCGACAGGAACGTGAAGGCGTTGATTTGCGGAGGAATCGGTGGCGGTGCGATCAATGCCCTTACAGAGGCGGGGATTGAAGTTTGCTCAGGTGCATTCGGAGATACTGACAAAGCAGTCGAAGATTACTTAAATGGAAAACTTATAGATGCAGGACAGACCTGTGACCACCATGGGGAGGGACATACCTGTGGAGATCATGAAGAGGGACATGGATGCGGACATCATGATGCAGAGGAAAATCACAGTTGCGGATGCGGTTCCCATGAAGGAACAGAGAGCGGAGAAGGCTGTGGATGCGGCTGTGGAGAACGCAGCAAGATCGAGGGAGCAAATGTAGGAAAGACATTAAAAGTCCACTATACAGGAACCTTTAACGATGGAACAAAATTCGACTCATCTTATGACCGCGGTGAGCCATTAGAGTTCGTGTGCGGAGCCGGTATGATGATAAAAGGATTCGACCGTGCAGTGGCAGATATGGAGATCGGACAGATCAAAGACATCCACCTGATGCCGGAAGAAGCATACGGTCTGCCTGATCCAAATGCAATCTTTCATGTGGAGATCAGCCAGCTGCCGGGTGCAGAAGAACTGGAAGAAGGACAGCAGGTTTACCTTCAGAATGAGATGGGACAGTCATTCCCGGTTACGGTTGTGGCAAAGGAAGCCGGAATTATTACGTTTGATGCAAACCATGAGATGGCAGGAAAAGAATTGAATTTCAAGATTGAACTTGTGGAAATCTGCTAATATGACATATCAAATAGCAATTTGTGACGACGAGGAAAAACAGAGAGCGTATATCAAAAGTCTGGTGGAGGGATGGCTTCGCCAGACTTTTCATCATACAAAAATTCAGGAATATGCAAGCAGCGAACAGTTTTTATTTGAACAGGCATATGACAGGACGCAGATTTTGTTTCTTGATATCGAGATGGAGAAAATGGACGGTATCGCACTTGCAAGGGAAATCCGCAAACACAACCGCCAGATGCAGATCATCTTTGTGACTGGGTACATGGAGTACATTCAGGAAGGTTACGATGTGGAGGCACTTCACTATCTGTTAAAACCCGTGTCGCAGGAGAAAATAGACAGTGTTTTAGATCGGGCGGTAGAGCGTTTGAAGACAGCGGATGCCGTGCTTCTCGTCGAAAGTGGCGGAGAAGTCCTTAGGCTTCCACTCAAGGAGATCCGCTTTATCGAATCAAACCGGAATTATAATATCATTCATGCAGATAACGATTACGAGATGCGTGGCACCTTATCAGAACTGGAAGAAAAACTGGATGAAGCTTTTGTCCGCGTGGGGCGGTCATATCTGGTGAATCTCCATTATGTGAGGCGCATTGGCAAGACGGAGCTGATTTTGAACACCGGGGAGAAACTTCTGGTTCCAAGAGGAAGCTATAAGAAGCTGAATGAGGCGTTTATAAAATATTTTTAAGATACGTGAAAAATTGAAATAAAAGAATAACTGCCCGAGGAGATAAAAAACAATGTCCCTGCTATCCAAATACATTAACAGACAATTAGCCGCCTACCAGAGCGAGTTAGTTCAGACTCACTATCAGGAGGTGGAGAACATGTACCGTCAGATCCGTGGCTGGCGGCATGATTATAGAAACCATATCCAGGTACTCAAAAGTTATGCGAAAGACGGTGACTTAGCGCAGATCAGCAAATACCTTGATGAGTTAGACGAGGATCTGTCCACCGTGGATACCGTGATCAAGACTGGAAACAAAATGACCGATGCCATCTTAAACAGTAAGATCTCGTTGGCAAAGTCAAAACATATTCCGGTCGTGGCGGATGCCCATGTACCGGTCGCATTAAAAACATCGGAGATGGATCTCTGCATTATTATTGGAAACCTCTTCGACAACGCCATTGAGGCGAGTCTGCAATTGCCCGAAGAGAAGCGGATGATCCGCATCTACATGGATATGAAAAATACCCAGCTATACATGTCTTTCACCAACTTTACCGCAACGAAAAAACAGAAAAAAATCAGTGGCAGATTTCACACCACAAAAGGACAGGGACACGGATTCGGGCTTGTCCGTATCGATGATATTGTGGAGCGTTATGGTGGCTATCTAAGCCGCAACAGTGAAGACGGAGCTTTCACAACGGAGATTTTGCTGCCACAGGAATAATACAATTCGTCCCAGAAAAGATGCAGTTCGTCCCTGAAACATGCATCTTTTTTTCTTTGTACTATAGTAAAGACTGTTAGAAATTTCACATTCACGGAGGAACCACAATGAATAACCACAAATCAGAATACGGCGTCATTCAAACGATCAGGTTCATGATCCGGCAGGCGGTAAAAGAAGCTCCGGCTGTGCTGGTATGGCTGGTTGTAGACGCAATTTTGGCACTTATATTACAGCTGCTCGAATTATACGTGACACCGGTATTACTGCGCGATATTGAGGAGCAGATCGCATTGAAAGAGTTAGTGACAACTATCCTGTTCTTTTCAAGTGGAATCCTGTTGCTTACCGGACTGAAAGAATACATAAACAATGCAACCTATCAGGGAAAGATAGAAATCCGCATGTCAATTTGCAAAGCAATCACGGAAAAAATTGGCGCAACATCTTACTGTAACCTTGGAAAAAAAGATTTTCAGGAAAAGAAAGAGCGCACTAACCAGGCAACCAACAGCAACAGCAGTGCAACGGAGATTATATGGATACAGCTAAATCAGCTTCTATTCTGTATTTTGGGATTCCTTGCGTACCTGTTTGTCATGAAAAGGATGAATGTGCTTATTCTGGCAGTCACAATCCTTGCAGCAGTTGTCAGTTATCTGGCGGCACAGAGGTCTGTGGTATGGCTGCAGAACAACAGGGCAGAAAATGACCATGCGCGGCAATGCATGTGGTATCTGAGAGGTGAGGTGTGGAGTCCGGTCTCTGCAAAAGATATCCGGATTCTTCATATGAAGGAATGGCTGTTAAAAACGATGAAGCAGAATTATGAGATATTCATGCATTTTGAAAGGGCATTGGGAAACCATCATTTTATGGCAGATTGTGTGAACATTTTTTCTGCACTGATCAGGAATGGAGTTGCGTATGCCTATCTGATCGGACAGGTGCTTGCAGGAAATATGGATGCCCCACAGTTTATCTTATATTTTTCCGCGGTGAGCGGTTTTACAAGCTGGGTGCAGGGAATCATGGAAAATGTGGCACAGATCAGGCAGTCAGGTGTTGGGATTTCTGACGTGATGGAACTGATCTCCTACGAGGAGCCGTACCGGTTTGAAGATGGGGAGCCGCTTCCAAAGAATGCAGCAGGACAGTATGAGCTTCGATTGGAAAATGTGAGTTTCCGGTATCCGGGGGCATCAGAGGATACGTTACACAACTTAAATCTTACGATACAAAATGGGGAAAAGCTTGCGGTTGTGGGAAGAAATGGAGCTGGAAAATCAACACTGGTGAAGCTTTTGTGTGGATTTTTTGACCCGACAGATGGGTGTGTGCTCTTAAATGGCGAGGATATCCGAAAATATAACCGAAAAGAGTATTACAGACTATTTTCCGCAGTCTTTCAGGATTTTTCCATTCTGCCGGGAACAATCGCAGAAAATGTGGCACAGTGCGTGGATGAGATTGATTTTTCTCGCGTGAAGGCGGCAGTAAAGGATGCAGGTCTGGAAGAAAACATTGAAAGACTGTCAGAGAAATATGAGACAAAACTGGGGCGGAAGGTTCATCTGGATGCATACGAGCTTTCCGGAGGCGAGACACAGAGACTCATGCTTGCAAGGGCACTCTACCGAAATGCTCCGGTGATCGTGCTGGATGAGCCGACGGCGGCATTAGATCCGATCGCAGAGAGCGATCTCTACGAGAGATATCATGAATTGACAAAGGGTTCCACTTCTATTTATGTGTCGCACCGTCTTGCGTCCACAAGGTTCTGTGACCGCATTATTTTAATCGGAGCAGGAGGGATTGCGGAGATGGGAACGCATGAGGAACTCATGGAAGCAGGAAAAGAATATGCACATCTGTATGAGGTGCAGAGCAGGTATTACACGGAAGGAGGAATGGAAGATGCTGCATTCGATGCGTGAGACAATTGGGATGAATAAAAGGGCAATCGGAATCTGGTGGAGAGAGTCGCCGGGAATGTTAGTGGCGCTGATTTTCTACGTGATCACCGGTGCAGTGCTTCCTTATGCCGGGATCTATTTTTCGGCACAGATCATTACGGAACTGGCAGGAGCGAAAAATCCGGTTGTTCTACGCAATCTGGTACTGCTCTTACTCGGAATCGAGAGCTTGTTGGGACTGATTTACCATTATTTTAAGAACCGTTACACAGTAGAACGGAACCGCATGTTAGAAAAATTAAGATACATTTTGAGTGAAAAAATGTTGTCACTGGATTTTGAAAAAGTGGATGATGCCGTCATTCAGGATAAAGTATTACAGATTGAACAAATTAACCGGTGGAGCAGATTTGGGCTGTGTATGGTTGTCTTTACTCTGGAAAGGATGCTGCAGGCAATTGCCGGTATTGCCGGAGCATTGATGCTCACTGTGAGTTTTTTTCAGGCAAAAGCGGTGAAAAGCGCGTTTCTGTGGATGAACAGCCCTCTTTTTGCGATTGTGTTTCTTGCTGGAATACTGGGATTTACGACTTTGGCATCGAGAATTGTGGAACGGGCACAGAACATGATTGCAGAGCTTTCGGAGCGTGCAACTTTTGGAAATCGTGTCTGGAGTTTCATGGCAGGTATGGCAGGAGAACGGGAACGGGAGCAGGATATCCGTGTTTATGAGCAGATCCCGGCTGCTATGGGACTTTATGAGAAAAATAAAGTCTGGGGAATCGGAACCGAGATGGATCGTCTGGAAAAAGGAAAAGTAGGAGTTCTGGCAGCGGCTGCAAATATGACAGAACGGCTCTGCAGTGGTCTGGTGTATCTGCTTGTCTGTCTGAAGGCATACGGAGGTGCATTTGGAATCGGTGCTGTGACACAGTATATCGGTGCGGTGACGGCTTTAAGCCATAATCTGGAGGAATTTTTGGGTGCAATTGGTGAAGTGAATACAAACCGGGAATTTTTAAAGAAAACCTTTGATTTTCTGGATACACCGAATGATATGTATCAGGGAAGCCTTACCGTGGAAAAAAGAAATGACTGTCAGTACGAAGTGGAATTTAAGGATGTCAGCTTCTGCTATCCAGGCACAGACAGAAAAGTGTTAGACCATGTCAATCTGAAATTCCGTATCGGGGAAAAATTAGCAATCGTTGGGGAGAACGGTTCTGGAAAATCAACGTTTATCAAGCTTTTGTGCCGTCTTTACGATCCGACAGAAGGCGAGATCCTGTTAAATGGAATCAACATTAAGAAATACAAGTATAAGGAATATATGTCTGTATTCTCGGTTGTCTTTCAGGATTTTAAACTATTTGCCCTTCCACTAGGTCAGAATGTGGCGGCATCTACAGAGTATGATGCAGACAAGGTGCAGGAATGCTTGAAGCTTGCTGGCTTTGATGTACATTCCGACCGGATGAAAAAGGGGTTGGACACCTGGCTTTACAAGGATTGTGATGCTGACGGAGTGAACATCTCCGGTGGCGAGGAACAGAAGATCGCACTTGCAAGGGCACTGTACCAGAACGCGGCATTCCTGATCTTAGATGAACCGACTGCCGCCTTAGACCCGATCGCGGAAGCAGAGGTGTACAGCAGTTTCAATGAGATCGTAGGAGACCGGACAGCGGTTTACATAAGCCACAGGCTTTCTTCCTGCCGGTTCTGCGATGAGATTGTTGTCTTTGACCGGGGCAGGATCGTGCAGCAGGGCACACACGAGGAACTCGTGGAACAGACGAACTGCAAATACTATGAACTCTGGAGCGCACAGGCAAAATACTATGCGTAAGCAATGAGGGTGCACTGCGGGGGTATGGGTTATAGGTTGCAATATCCTTTGGTTTAGTGATAAGCTAAAACCAAAAGAAAAAAGACAGGGGTATTTTCACAAATGAATAAATTGACAACCTTATGTTATATTGAAAAAGATAACAAGTATCTGATGCTTCACCGCATCAAAAAGGAAAATGACATCAATCATGACAAATGGATCGGTGTCGGTGGAAAATTTGAGTGGGGAGAAAGTCCGGAGGAATGCATGTTAAGGGAAGTCCGGGAGGAAACCGGTTATACCCTGACTTCATGGCAATATCGTGGTATTATAACTTTTGTTCTGGGGGAAGATACCGTAGAATACATGTCACTTTTTACAGCAGATGGATTCGAGGGAACACCAATCGACTGCAACGAAGGTGTGCTGGAATGGGTAGAAAAAGACCAGATTCCGGAATTGAATCTCTGGGAAGGCGACCGGATTTTCTTCCGTCTGTTAGAGGAGCAGAAGGAGTTCTTTTCTTTAAAGCTTGTATACAATAAGCAGGATATTCTGGAGCAGGCAGTTCTGGATGCAAAAGAGTTGGAGCTTTTCGATATTTTAAATGAGGATGGAAGTAAAACAGGCGTAGTAAAAGAACGCAGTGTGGCACATCGTGAAGGCGCACTGCACGGAACTGTTCATATCTGGATCGTGCGGGAAAATGATAAGAGCGGATATGATGTACTGCTTCAGAAGCGGAGCGATAACAAGGATTCGTACCCCGGCTGCTATGATATATCTTCTGCCGGGCATATCAGTGCCGGAGATGGGGTCATGGAGAGTGCACTGCGGGAGTTTGAGGAGGAACTGGGATTGTCTGCACAGCCGGAGCAGCTGGAACTATTCGGAACAACACTCGTGAAGTTTGAGACAACTTTTTCTGGAAAAATATTCCGGGATAATGAGCTCAGTAATGATTTTGTATACAGACAGCCGGTGGATATTGGTAAACTGAAACTGCAAGAGTCGGAAGTCGCAGAAGTCTGCTGGATGGATTATGAGGAGTGCAGGGAAAAGATTGCAGATGTGGAAATACTGAACTGCATTAATCCGGAAGAGTTTGAGAAACTGGGAAGTTATCTGGGAATCTGCTAGAAAGATTGGTATGCATAGTGCCGATAAAATCTGATACACCATCATTGGTGATGCAAAACTTTTTTCATAAATCTCCCTGAAATAAATAATTTGAAGAGGAAATCCTTATGTGTTATCGTTGATGTATGACACATGAGGATTTTTTTATGTAAGCAGAATAACGAACAGGTGAGGAAAATAGCATGCCAATAAAGGGAGTAGAACAATTGGATATTGAGCGTATCAACAGCTATGAAGATAATCGTTTTTCCGAAAAAGCATTAAGACAGCACGGTGCATTCGTGGTAAATGGCATCTTTTTCTATGAGGTGCTGATCACCGGAACATCGGAGGCTGTGATCACCGGGGAGAACAGGAAATACTATGAGGCGGTGATCGAGTATTTCCGTTTCTTTGCAGAGCATATCACGACATTCCGGGATGTACAGGGAAACATGGTAAAAGAATTTCCAAAAGTGGAATTGTTTGAAATTCCGTTGAAAAACATACAGCCATCGCAGTTTTACGTGGATAAGTCCAAGAAAAAAGAAGTGGGCACTTTCATCCATACGAAGGAAGATGTCATCATTCCATTGAAAAAGTTTGGAAACGAAATTGTTTCAATGGATGGACACACGAGGATGGCGGTTGCGGCAGAGAAAGGGTTGGATACGGTGCTGGCTTTCTGGTCAGCGGAAGAGGCAGATTATCTGGAATATTTTGTGACAGAAGCACAAAAAAGAAATATTTACACACCATATGATCTGACGAAATTAGAACATGATGAGTATGAAGAAAAATGGAATGGGTTCTGCGATGCATATTTTGCACAGGGCGATGAGTGATATTATGTGAGGAGGAAAATCAAGACTTTGAGTTGAAGATGCATTAAAAAGAATGAGGAGGAAAACAAAATGAAAATATTAGTTACCGGAGCACACGGCTTTGTGGGCACACGCCTGATGAAAGAGTTAGAAGGAGCAATTGCCGCACCGTCCATTCAGGGAATGAACGAAAAACAGATCAGGCAGATCGTGGAGGAGAGCGAAGCAGATGTGGTCATCCACACAGCTGCAATTTCGGATGTGGGGATCTGTGAGAAAAATCCGGAAGAGTCCTATTATGCAAATGTACTTCTTCCGGTTTATCTGGCGAAAGCATCAGACGGAAAAAAACTGATCTGTTTCAGTTCAGATCAGGTGTACCGTGGCTGCAAGAGCGACGGACCATATCGGGAGGATGAGGCAAAACCTGCGAATATCTATGGAGCGCATAAACTGGAAATGGAACAGCGGGTGTTGGACAGACAGTCGGATTCTGTGCTGCTGCGGGCAGAATGGATGTATGACTACATTTCACCGAAGGGCAATTATCTATTGAATGTTCTCAATGCAAAAGAGACGCTTACTTTTGGACGTCAGTATCGTGGGATCACTTATCTGCGTGAAGTGTGCGAGAATATGGAACGTGTGATAAAGCTTCCGGGTGGAATTTACAATTTTGGAAGCGAGACAACACAGTCCATGTATGAGATTACGAAGGATTTTTTGCGCATCACTGGAAGTAAGCAGATGGTAAAAGAAGTCCCGGCAGCGCATAATCTCTGGATGGACTGCGGAAAAGCAACAGAATATGGTGTCGTGTTCAGTGATGTGATTGGGGGACTGAAACGGTGTCTTGTGGATTACGGGGGGATATAATGTGTTTAGCAAACTACATATGACGTAATTAACTTTGAAGTAAATTACTTTCAAGTTAATTATTGTTAAATCTGAAATAGATTCTCTTTTTGCTATAAAATACCGCAAATAAGCGCATTGCAACTACCAGTTGACAAATTGACAGGGCATCTTTCTGGTGTGTAATGGAAAAAAATGATAGTCTTTTTCTAGAAATAGATGTTTAATTTTAACACAGCCTGCAAATAAAAAGTCAAGGCTAAAATGAAAGAA
>UMBI01051173.1_pt1 | contig 11695 bp, 10 predicted proteins | sample 1963911 | NCBI WGS metagenome assembly UMBI01 (sample SAMEA4835936, study PRJEB28245) | human gut metagenome | biome: gut microbiome; material: fecal sample | place: Denmark | collected 2008
GACCATGTTGTCGCGAAGATAATCAAATCCAAGTTCGTTGTTTGTTACGTATGTGATGTCACATCCGTATGCCGCACGACGCTCTTCCGGCTTCATGTCGTTAAGTACCACGCCTACAGTCAGGCCAAGGAACTCGTGAACCTTACCCATCCACTCAGCATCTCGTTTTGCCAGGTAGTCGTTGACGGTTACGATGTGGACACCTTTTCCCTCAAGGGCATTCAGATATGCAGGAAGTGTGGAAACAAGAGTTTTACCTTCACCTGTTTTCATCTCGGCGATACGGCCCTGGTGAAGGATGATACCACCGATGATCTGTACACGGTAATGCTCCATTCCAAGTACACGCTTGGCTGCCTCACGTACGGTGGCAAATGCCTCCGGAAGAAGATCATCCAGTGTTGCACCTTCTGCAAGACGTTTCTTATATTCTCTTGTTTTGTCTCGTAACTGCTCATCCGTAAGCTGCTGCATCTGAGACTGATAGCTCTCGGTTTTTTCAACCAGCGGCATGATACGTTTTACCTCACGCTGGCTGCGGGTTCCAAATACTTTTGAAAAAACATTCATGTTTCTGCTCCAATCATTTTATTCGAATAAGACTGCTGTCTCTGATCTGTCCAATTTTGGATCATTCCAGTTCTCTGTTGATATCCGTTATACTGGATCACATATGGTATATATTCTACCACTTTCCTGTTATAAAAACAATGAACAATTATTTAACAAATCATGTCAGGAACAACAGAGTTATTGTTCACTCCGTTCTCAGTAACACAATAGAAAATATCCCGCATAGGATCCTGTTTTCGAGGATCCCGCGGGATATTACAGATCTTATTTCCTTACTTTTGCATTTTTCACACTGCTCCAGGCACCGTAATATGTCTTTCCGCTCACTTTTTTGTATGCACGGATACGAACATAATAAGTGCTTCCCTTTTTCAAACCGGAAAGTGTTCGGGTCAGTGCACTGGTGGACACTGTTCTGGCCCCTCTCATGGACCTTGAGGCCGCATACTGGATCTGATAGCCGGAAGCGCCAACTGCTTTTTTCCAGCGGACAGTCAGCTTCCCGGAAGCCTTGCTGGACGGTTTGTACTGCACCGGAGCTGTCAGACGGACGATCCGGCTGCCGTTTTTGTTATAAGCACTTAAAGCAGAGCCCTTGTATGCGCGGACTGTATAGGTATACATGGTTCCTGATTTTACTGATCCGTCTGTATAGACCAGCGTATTGCTTCCGCTTACGGTAGCGATATTGACCCACTTGCTGCTGTTTCCGGTCCTTCGATAGATCTTGTAGCCGGAAGCATTTGCAGCTCTTTTCCATTTGAAGACGATGCCGGCAGGACTGTTGGAAGTGCCGGATAACCCGGGCGTGGTAAGCTTTACCGTTGTAAGGGCCGCGGAACGGAACTGGTATACGGCTGACTGTACTTCATCAGTCTTTTTCCATTCAGATTTCTGATAAACATACTTCTGGAAAAAGATATACATGTTATAAGTTGCGGCTTTGTTTATTCCTTTGGCAGATCCGATCCGCCAAGTAGTATTCTTCCTGTTATCGGTTGGATTTGGTGAAGTACTCCAGTAAACCGGCACCCACTTCACATCTCCAGGCCCGGGATTTGAATTTGTAGTTCCCGCACCGGTCACGGTAAAATTATAATATTTATTCGGAGTAAATTTCAGCGGAGAATCCAAACCTCTTACAAAACTATCTTTAACATCCGGTATATAAGGTGTATAGGCTGGCGTCGGCGTCACATCATATTTCGGGCGGGTTCCCCTGTAATTCAACTTTAATTTTTTCAGGTTGCTGGTTCTTCCGTCTGAACCCAATACCTTAAGATACAGATCAAATTCTTTCTCTGTATCCAGATTCTTAAGATATATCACAAAGCTTCTGTTTGCAGTAACCGCCACACGAGAGTTTCCCGTATCGACCCTCGGAACATCAGAAGTTCCGTCCTTTTTTCTCGCTACAGCTTTGTAGTAGCAGGCTCCGTTTGCATCAACTTTAAGTGTCACATTCACAGAACTGCGGCTTACCCATTTTTCTCCGGTCCATTTTACGTTTATTTTTGGCACCGGTGTTGGTGTCACTGTCAGTTCAGGATCCGCTGTCGGTGTCACTGTCGGTTCCGGATTCGTTATCGGTGTCACTGTCGGTTCCGGACCCGCTGTCGGTGGCACTGTCAGCTCCGGAGCTGACGCTGACATAGCTTCTGCGTTTTCTTCTTCCATACTGTCTCCTGCTTCTTCAGGTATCAGTTCTGTCAATAATACTTCCGGATCATCCTCACTGGAGATTTCTTCTGAAACTCCTTCCTCAGCTCCGCCGAAAGCATCCTCGCTGTTCTCCGCGTTTTCCACATCTTCCATGGTTGCATCGGAAGAGTTATCCACCATTCCCTCAGAAATATCCTCACTGTCTTCTGCAGGCTGCTCAGTCTCTCCCATAGGCTCTGTAGTTTCCTCTGCGGAAAACAGCTCCTGGCTGTCCCCAGCATTTTCTGTGATTTCTGCATCACCGCTGCCAAACTCTGCAGCCACACCGGTTGCCGGAAACACCGTCACACAAAGCGCGGCACTTAAAAAAAGTGCCAGAACTTTTTTCTTCATTTACCTTCCTCCTTTTCTCCGTGAGTTACATATTTGTTATGTCAAGGAGATATTCGCACTCCACACAGTATTATTTTTCAGAAAGTGGGGCTGACTGAAACTTGTACTGTACAGACTGTATCTTATCCGTAGACTGCCATTTGGAATCCTTGCAGGTATATTTGCGGAAGAAAACATACAGATTAAAAGTTCCCTCCTGGTCGATTCCTTCCTTGGAACCGATCTTCCAGGTGCTTCGGATCCGGTTGGAATTCGGATTCGCAGATGTGCTCCAGTAAACAGGCACCCACTTAATGTCTCCGTTTTCCGGATCCTCATTATCGGTACCGGCACCGATAACCTTAAAATCATAAAATGTATCCGGGTAGAATTCCAGAGGAGAATCCAGCCCCTCTACCGTACTGTCCTCTGCCTTTGGTTTGGATGCTTTATGTTTTTTTGCAGAATCTGTTTTTTTCGCCGGGCGGCTGTCCTGATCCAGCTCCATCCGCTTCAGATCACTTAATTTCCCATTCTCATCCTCAATCTGGATATACAGATCAACTGCTTGGTCTGTATCCAGGTCTGCAAGTGTGATCCCGAACTCTTCATCCTCACTGATCAAAACCTCATCATTCACGGTATTTCCGGTATCGATCTGAGGCACCTGGGGATTTCCGTCTTCCCCCCGCTCTGCCCACTTATAATAGCAGACGCCGTTAACGGCTGACGTAAGCGTTATCTCTGCCTGGGAATAGCTGTCCCATTTAAATCCTGTCCATTGTATTTCTGACTTTTGGGAATCCTTTGTATTGTTTTCTCCGGAACTCAGTTCCAGGTCCTCCACAGTCTGTTCTTTTATGGTGTCACCACTGTTAAATTCCGCTGCCATACAGGTAGCCGGTATCATGGTCATACCAAGAGCTACACTTAAGATCACCACAGGAAGCTTCTTTTTCCTTTCTCCTTTCGCATATGTCTTCATTATATAATTCTCCCCTATTGCTTGCAACAGAAAAGAAGCCTGATTTTGCTGTGACATAAAAGGCTCCGGAAACCTGCCGATTTCTCACACAGATTCCCGGAGCCTTCCATTCAATATTCAGTTGTGATAATAAAATTCCCTATCAGAACTCTGGTTCGATCAGTCCGTAAGTATTTCCTTTACGTTTATAAACTACGTTAACCTGCTCTGTCTCAGCATTAAAGAATACAAAGAAATTATGTCCGAGAAGCTCCATCTGTACGCATGCATCTTCCGGATACATTGGTTTGATCCCGAATTTCTTGGTACGGATGATCTTAACTTCCTCATCCTCTTCATAATCCTTATCAAGGTATGCCTTCTGGAAGTTTGTGGATTCCTGCTGCTTGTCAACGATCTTGTTCTTGTATTTACGAAGCTGACGCTCAATTACCTCTTCAACCAGATCGATGGATACATACATATCATTGCTTACCTGCTCGGAACGAATAATGTTACCTTTCACAGGGATCGTTACCTCGATCTTCTGGCGATCCTTCTCAACGCTTAAGGTTACTGAAATCTCAGTTTCAGGAGTGAAATACCTTTCAAGTTTACCAAGCTTGTCCTCAACAGCTGTTTTAAGTCCTTCGGTTACTGCTATATTCTTTCCACTAATAATAAATTTCATGACTTCCATCCCCTTTGCTGTTTTATGTTGCTATTATAACATATTAAATTGAATTTTAACATCACTTTTCAAAAATTTCATAAATTTTTTCCAAATTTATTCGATATATTCCTTCAAAATGTTTTTTTTGTCGTGAATGCGCAACTATTAGAGTATTTCATCTAATTAATTCATTACAAATGTATATCTGCACACCAGTGCCAGAAGATTGATGGGACAAAAGCATCTACTTCACTATTTGTATATACTATTTCATTTTAGCCAGAGCTTCAAAGGGTATACTTCCGCCAAAAATATCCAAAGCACTGCCAACAGTCACATCCAGTCTGCCCTGACCTGCTTTTCGAAGCTCTTCAATATCTGCCATAGAACCCACACCGCCTGCATAGGTCACCGGATGAGCTGTATACTGTCCCAGAAGCTTTGCAAGCTCTGTTTCCACACCTCGGGCCTTTCCTTCCACATCCACTGCATGGACCAGAAATTCGTCGCAGAAGCTTCCAAGCCTTTCCATCAGCTCCGGTGTCACGATCTCTTCTGTAAATTTCTGCCATCGGTCTGTGACAATATAATATTTGCCATCTTTTTTGCGACAGCTCAGGTCAAGTACAAGATGTTCTTTCCCTGCAGCATCACGGATCTTCTCCAGATTTTCCCAGGAGATCACTCCGTTTTTAAACACATAGGAGGTTACGATCACATGGCTGGCGCCAGCCCCCAGATATTCTGCCGCATTCTCCGGGCAGATGCCGCCTCCGATCTGAAGCCCTCCGGGATATTTTCCCAGAGCCTGAAGTGCCTGGACTTTCGTTGCTTCATAGTTCGGGGAATCCTTTCCGTTCAGAAGGATCACATGACCACCCTTTAATCCTGCCTTCTTATAAAGCTCTGCATAGAATGCCGCATCCTGCTCTGACACAAAATTTTCTGCCGCCTGATCCCCCTGATCCTTCAGGCTTCCTCCTACGATCTGTTTTACTTTTCCGTTATGTATATCAATGCATGGTCTGAATTTCATAATCCTATCCTCCATCTTCTTTCCATGCACTGATAATAGCATCTGAAACAGTTTTATGCAATGCTGTGGTAAAATATCTGTTACCTTCCTTCTACCGCATTTCCCACTGCGTTTCCGATATCATCCACTGCATTACCTACGCCGTCGCCAAGGTCCTTTACACTGTCACCCAGCTCACCGGATACAGTTCCGTCATTTTCGTTTCTGTCAGCATCCGCAGCTCCGGGTGCTGCTGTCCCGTTATTTCCATTTCCTGCAGGCGTCACGGTAATATTTCCATCGGACATCTCATTGTTATCCGTGCCGGAATCCTTAATGCTCTCTCCATTGTCCTTCACACCGTCATTGTCTGCTTTTTCTTCCATAGTTTCATCTTCTGCGGCAGTATTTTCGTTTGTATCTTTTTCCTTATCCTTCGTATTTTTATCTTTTTCATCCACTGTTTCATCCGCATTGTTTACCTCTGTGCCGCAGGCTGTAAATGTACACAGAGACAGGGTAAGCAAAGTACCAAAAAGAATCGCCTTCCATTTTTTCATATGATCTTCTCCTTTTTCTAAAAAATTCTGTATTCCTAATATGGCACTTTTTCCGCTATCCTATTCTGGGAAAAATTTCAAAAACCGCAATTTCATCAAAAAAAGACGGGGTCCGATCTTACACGAACCCCATCTGTATTACCTGTAATTTTATTCTGTTGCGGCTCAATCTGTCAGGATCAGCCGATCACGTCACTCATATCATAACGTCCTGCCGGTTTGCCTGCAAGGAATTTGGCTGCTTCTACAGCACCTTTTCCAAAAATAGCCTTGGAATATGCAGTATGCTTGAACTCGATCACTTCGTCCTGACCTGCAAAAATTATCTCATGCTCACCTACGATAGTTCCGCCGCGAACTGCGGAGATACCGATCTCCTTATCATCGCGTTTTTCACGTTTCTGGCTGCGGTCATATACATAATGATACTGATTATCCATAGCTTCATTAATGCTGTCTGCCAGCGCAAGTGCAGTACCACTTGGTGCGTCTAATTTCAGGCGGTGATGCTTCTCTACGATCTCCATATCAAAGCCTGCAGCTGCAAGAACCCTGGCTGCGTCCTGAACCAGCTTCAGAAGTGTGTTGATACCAAGAGACATGTTTGCGGATTTCAGCACTGCTACCTTTCGGGATGTTTCTTCCACTTTTGCAAGCTGCTCCTGGCTTAAACCGGTACTGCACAGAACAACCGGGATCTGGCGTGCCGCGCTGTACTCAAGAAGCTTGTCTGTTGCCTTTGCGGAAGAAAAATCAATGATCGCATCTGCCTCTACCTGACATGCGTCAATATCGGTGAATACCGGATAGCTGTTTTTTCCCTGATCTGCAATATCAATACCTGCTACGATCTCAGCATCCGGATCTTTCTCCACAATGCCGCTGATGACCTGGCCCATATGTCCGTTGCAGCCGTGCATGATGATTTTTACCATAGTATATTCTCCTTTACCTTTCGCTTACAGTCAGATCATTTAGCAAGCTTAAGGCCGAATTTCTCGATCTCTTTTGCAAGAGCTGCCTTTGTGTCCTCTTCCATCTCGCAGAGCGGCATACGAAGCGGCCCTACGTTCATTCCCATAAGGTTCATAGCCGTCTTAACAGGAATCGGGTTTACTTCGCTGAACAGCGCATTGATCAGCGGAAGAGCTTTCAGCTGATCCTCTGTTGCTCCCTTGGTGTCGCCGTCGAAATATTTCATGACCATGTCATGTGTAAACTTCGGTGCAACGTTGGAAAGTACGGAAATAACTCCAAGTCCGCCAAGAGAAAGAATCGGAAGTACCTGATCATCATTTCCGGAGTAAAGCTCAAGCTGTCCGTCTGCCAGAGACATCATCTTGGCGATCTGGGAAAGATCTCCTGTTGCTTCCTTGATTCCGACAATGTTCTTTACATTCTTCGCAAGGTAAGCTGCTGTAGCCGGCTGGATGTTGCAGCCTGTACGGCTCGGTACGTTGTACATGATGAGCGGAGTTTCCGGAACTGCATTGGCAATTGCTGTGTAGTGAGCGATAAGACCCTTCTGTGTAGCCTTGTTATAGTAAGGTGTTACAATAAGAAGAGCGTCTGCGCCATAGGAAGCTGCTTCCTTGGACATCATGATCGCTGTCTCTGTACAATTGGAACCTGTTCCTGCGATAACAGGCACACGTTTGTTAACTTTATCAATTGTGAACTTAATTGTCTGAAGATGCTCTCCGTGTGTCAGAGTAGAAGATTCTCCTGTTGTTCCACAGATAACGATGGCGTCTGTGCTGTTCGCGATCTGATCCTCAAGGATCTCCTCAAGTTTCTCAAAATTCACTTTACCGTCTTCATACATAGGTGTTACGATTGCAACGCCTGTTCCTTTAAAAATTGCCATTTGTCTTCCTCCTTCTTTCTTCTGTGAAATATTGCTTATTCCCGTTCCTGGTCAGTCAGCTCTGTTGTTATCGTGGTAATACTATCCACATAGGGCTTCAAAGCATCCGGAAGCCAGCGTCCGGTCATAATTATATGCATACTTTCATCCTTCTGCTTAAGCATATCGATGATCGTCTCAACTGGAGCGATTCCTTTATCCATAAGCCCGAGGATCTCATCCAGCAGCAGAAAATCACACTCTCTGGTAGCAATTACCTTCCGTGCGAAATTAAGGCCATTGAGAATATTGGTTCTCTCTTCTGCCTTTTCCTGCTCACTTAGGTCATTATAGCAGGTGTCCATTTTTTCGAAACGGAAAATCTTGAAATCAAAATTATCCAGTTCCTCAAGGAAATCCAGTTCTCTGCGTTCCCTGCCCTTGAGGAACTGTATGATGATCACACTTTTTCCCTGTGTAGCAAAGCGCAGCCCCTGGCCTACAGCCAGAGTTGTCTTTCCTTTCCCGTTCCCGCAATAAACCTCTGTTATTTCTCTTTCCATGATTTTTCCTCTTACTGTTAGTGAAACCGGTAATTCCCCATTTTTCTGATTTTTTTAATATTACCGCAGATTGGCTGGAAATGCAAGTGTTACCTTAATGTTCTCACCACTATTCCAAAATATATCCAATGTTACTCAACATATTCCAATTTACTCACCGAAACTTCATAGGCAATCCTTTTTTCTGTTTCGTTTTCACTAATCCGTTTCATGTACTCCCTGCTCTGGATCCTGCCCCAGATCAGTACATGCCCGCCTACTTCAAAAGCAGAAGCATATCTGGCATTTCTTCCCCAGCATATACATGGTATGTAATCGGATTTTCCGTAAGGTCGATTAACTGCCATCAGAAGATCTGCGATCTCTCTTCCCAACGGTGTTTTTCTGTATACAGGCGGTTTACAGATATATCCGTCCAGAAAGATCTGATTGACCGGCACAGTTTCTTCTTCCTCCCCCACAAACTTCACTTCCCGGGCAAAGACTGAAAGCACAAGCCGGTTTCTCTTTTCTTCATGACGGTTATAGGATCGGAACTGTCCGTGGATCTCGATATATTCTCCCACATAATCCTGTGTGATATCGATCAGCCGCTCAGACACCATCACCGGGATCCTGTCCTCCGAATCGCTGAGACGTTTTACCAGGATATCCATCATGTAAAATCCTTCTCCAAAGACCTGATGGCTGAAAGTAAACCCCGTAGCGATCCGTCCCATAACGGATACCTGATTGTTTTCAATAATTTTATCTGCCATAATAAGTAGCTCTCCTTCCTCTTCGTGTATTTCGTCTATATCAATCTATGTGTATTTACGGTATAATATGCCTGAAAAATGAAAAACCAAAAATATTTTTTTATGTCTTGTAATCTCACAAAAATGTGATAGACTATAAATTTGGACATCATTTTTAACAAAAAAGATTACTTATATATGGAAAGAAAGGATTTGGATTATATGAAGACCAAGCGTGAAGATGTTCGTAACGTGGCCATTATCGCCCATGTCGATCACGGTAAAACAACACTTGTTGACGAGCTTTTGAAACAGAGCGGTGTTTTCCGTGAGAACCAGGAAGTCCAGGAACGTGTCATGGACTCCAACGATATTGAGCGTGAGCGCGGCATTACGATTCTCTCCAAAAACACCGCAGTTCATTATAAGGATGTAAAAATCAATATCATCGATACTCCAGGTCATGCGGACTTCGGCGGCGAGGTAGAGCGTGTGCTGAAGATGGTAGACGGCGTTATTCTTCTTGTGGACGCCTTCGAGGGTGCCATGCCTCAGACTAAATTTGTACTTCGTAAAGCTCTCGAACTGAACCTGCATGTTATTGTCTGCATCAATAAGATCGACCGTCCGGAAGCACGTCCGGAGGAGGTTGTCGACGAGGTTCTGGAGCTTCTCATGGATCTGGACGCATCTGACGAACAGCTGGACTGCCCGTTCCTGTATGCCTCCGCAAAGGCCGGCTACGCAGTTCGTAACCTCGATGATAAGCCTGAGAATATGGCTCCTCTTTTTGAGACCATCCTTGATGCGATCCCTGCTCCGGAGGGAGATCCGGACGGAGATACACAGGTTCTTATCAGCACCATCGACTACAATGAGTATGTAGGCCGTATCGGTGTCGGTAAGGTTGAGCGCGGAACCATTTCCGTGAACCAGGAGCTGATGCTTCTGAACCATCATGACCCTGACAAACACGAGCGCGTAAAGATCAGCAAACTCTACGAATTTGACGGACTGAACAAAGTTGAAGTTAAAAGCGCTACCATCGGAGCTATTGTTGCAATCTCCGGTATCGCGGATATCCACATTGGAGATACCCTCTGTGCAGGAGACAACCCGGAGTCCATTCCGTTCCAGAAGATTTCCGAGCCAACAATCTCCATGAACTTCCTTGTAAACGACAGTCCTCTTGCAGGACAGGAAGGTAAATACATCACTTCCCGTCACCTTCGTGACCGTCTCTACCGTGAGCTGAACACAGACGTCAGCCTTCGTGTAGAAGACACCGATACAACCGAGTGCTTCAAGGTTTCCGGCCGTGGTGAGCTTCACCTCTCCGTTCTTATTGAGAACATGCGCCGTGAGGGATACGAGTTTGCAGTCAGCAAACCGGAGGTTCTCTATCACACAGACGAGCGTGGACGTAAACTGGAGCCGATCGAAATCGCATACGTTGACGTTCCGGAAGAATTTTCCGGTACTATCATCCAGAAACTCAGCGAGCGTAAAGGTGAGCTTCAGGGTATGAGCACAGCAAGCGACGGAACTGTACGTCTCGAGTTCTCCATCCCCTCCCGTGGACTAATCGGATTCCGTAACGAATTCCTTACCTCCACCAAGGGTACCGGTATCCTGAACACCATGTTTGACGGATACGCACCATACAAGGGAGACTTCCCGTACCGTAAACAGGGTTCCCTCATCGCTTTCGAGGCAGGCGAGACTGTTACCTACGGTCTTTTCTCTGCTCAGGAGCGTGGTACTCTCTTTGTCGGACCTGGCGAGAAGGTGTACAGCGGTATGGTCATCGGACAGAACGGAAAGGCCGAGGATATCGAACTGAATGTCTGCAAGACCAAGCACCTTACCAATACTCGTTCCTCTTCCGCTGACGATGCACTGAAGCTTGTTCCGCCAAAGATCTTAAGTCTTGAGCAGGCCATTGAATTCATCGACCAGGATGAGCTTCTTGAGGTAACACCGACAAGCCTTCGTATCCGTAAACGTATTCTGGACTCCAGAGACAGAAAACGTGCCGCATTCCGCAAGAGCTGATCGAACCTGGCTATCATTTACTGTTGAGCAGAAACCTTTTACAGTAATTCGGCGCAAAGCCGCATAGTGAATGCGGATGCTTTTATCCGCCTGACCTATATTTATATAAACTGCCATATGGGAAGCATTTCCTGTATGGCAGTTTTTTTCTGCATTTCTGAAAAAAATCCCGATAATTTCCGCCTAATTATTCTGAAAATTTAAATAATTTCAAGTTTTTTGGTTTCTTATGTTATCACGCTTTACTTTGCCACAATATTTTTGTGATTTTTTTATCAAAATTATTCCGTATTTTTGTTAATTATTTATCGAATTCTCTATTGACGTCTGGAATCACTTGAATTATAATGTGTACATGATCGTTTGACAAAAGTTTAACGTTAATATTTTAACTACATGCTGCGTTTTATCTTTTGCCCACCCTTCATATGTGTGCATGTTTTTTGTCAGTGCTGACAATTTTTTAACATGTTTTTTGTGCACAGTGCTGAATTTCAAAAATTTTTTTTAAGATTTTTCCAATAATTCAGCGTTCTGCAAAGTAAAATTTACAGTATTTTCCCCGATTTTTCTGTTCGTCATTTTGCACATAGCGACAAAATTCAGAATTTGCGTTTTTTTCAGAATTTTGATACTATATCAGTATCGAAACTGAAAATTCAATCAGATTGAATC